>Ga0209208_10005734_pt1 | contig 17232 bp, 17 predicted proteins | sample S1TSphfallax_3_FD_187694 | JGI IMG/M metagenome (GOLD analysis project Ga0209208, IMG submission 187694) | Host-associated microbial communities from peat moss isolated from Minnesota, USA - S1T2_Fd - Sphagnum fallax MG (SPAdes) (version 2) | ecosystem: Host-associated > Plants > Peat moss >... | reverse complement strand
CAACTTGTTTGAAATGCTTTTAATAAAAATAAATTGTTTGGTCACCAAACCACTGTTCATTGCAAGTATGATGAACCTAACCTCTAGATTTGGAATAAAAGCTTTTAAAAATGAATTTTTTTTTTTAAAAAATGGATTAAACCCATAGACCTCCTTATTTCAAACCTAGTCCAAAACACCCAAACTTGCATAAAGGGGTTGAACCTCTTGAGGTCTTGGAAAGGTGTCAAATTTTTCAACACATGATGACAATGAAATTCAACTCTTTCCACTATTGCTTCTTCTTGGTGAACCCCTTCCTTTGCTCCTATTGCAACTTCATTTGTTATTATTAATCTTGAATGAACAAAGCAACCACAAGCACAAAGATCATAATAGTGAGGTGAGTCCTCCCCACCTTCATTTTGTCAATATCATTGCCTTGTTGAATATGTAGAGCCAATTTCAACAAAAAGAGAGAATAAGAGAGAAAGGGTCACTTCCATAAAGGCCTTTTCGTGGATGGTTTCTTTTTGTTTCTTTTCCTTTTTTTCAGACAACAAACTCTAAGGTCTAAGCAATGGTTAGGTTTAACTCTCAATGAATTTTTTCACGAAAATCACACTCAGGAATCACAAAATCATGGAGCGAACATCTTCAACTCAAGAAGCAAACCAAGAATACTCCCACATTTGTAAACTCCTACTTGCTGCAATTCAAAAACAACAAAAAATTAACCAAGTTGTTAAACAAAACTGAATCTAGCAATAATAAAACACAATAGTACACCAAACTTTTGATGATTCAAAGTATACAACTCACCTATAACAAAGAAGAATTCAAGTCTAAAAAACATGAAGCAAAAGACAAAAGAAACTGCAAAAACAAATTGCAATAACAAAACCTATGTGTTTTTAATTCGTATATCATCAAAAGTGATTTGAGATCACCTAACTTAAGATTATATCTTATCAATAAAAATATCCCAACTTTATCCACACCTAAACTAATTTGAGATATAATCCAAATAACTAAACCGACCTAGTTTACTCAACTAACTGGGGCCTAACCAAGTAACTAAACTTACATGCTTAACATGACCACCAACCAAAAGGGCTTTAAGGAAAACTCTAATTGCTTTGCCCCTCACAGGTTGTTCAAACTAGACAAACTTCAGCTAGCAAATGTTCCATGAACTTCCCAAAAAAAGAACTCATAGTTCACAGTGACACCCAGTGTACATTCCTCTAAATGCAGGACAAAATGTTTTGCCCAAGTAAGGCCTTTCCCTTACAGGCAAAGCCAACATCAGGATTTCTTTTGAGTGGATCACAACACTTACAAAGGGCGTTGTAAGAATTCCATCTAGAATCTATTAAGTTGCTACTTTGGGATGAGCATCTCCATCTTAAAATTACACATGAAATACCCAATTGATCTGTCAGAATATCAACTCAGCAGACCAAAATGAAAGTTGAATGTAACAGGGGGTCAGGATTGGGATGCATTTTTCAGTATGAAAGAATGCCTGTAGCTTGTGCAAAGCTTTCTGTTGACCTATCCAAAAATGAAACACTGTCAGCAGTTGCCACATGCCAATGCTGTTACATTGTTTACTCGGAGAGTGACCAATCTTGGCCAAAAAGTAGAAGAACCTCAGATTGTTGAAACCTACCCATCAGAAGTACAGCACAAATCACAGAACTTGATAAAAAAGTTGCACACTAATATGGCCTGCACATGACTAAACCCTCACTGCTTGACAGTTAAACCCAAAAAGCCAATTGACTTCTTTGTTTGTATGCCAAATTATAGCTGTCTAGACTACATAGTGAGCTGCACAGTGGGTGACTTCTTGCTGCTACTCATTCTCAAGCATTGTAACAGAAAGCCATACAAAGGACAGGATCTCACCTATGCTTAACTTTGTGTAGTAACCTCACCAATCCTTAGGTGCACATTTCACTATGCAAGGGAGTGGGCACCATTTCAATGAAGTGCACTCACAGCTGTAAGATCACTGCTCACATCTTATGTATTTGTACCTTGTTCTGGTGACTGCTGCTGTGGCACTCTCAACAAAACCTGCTTTGTTTCATCATTGGCACTTGCATTATCTTCCTCTGAGGTGTATGCTCCCATCCCCACACTTTCACCATGTCCATTTCCTTCCCTATTACAGACCTGTTGATTACCTGTCAAGAGAGAACTATTGGCAGCTCCATGCCCCTCAGTAGTCCGACTACTTGAAGACACAGGAGCCCAAGTTAGATGCAGAGTTTGGCCTTGTAACCACCTGCCTTGCCCTAGTGCTCTCTCTGCACTTTGCCGATTTGTGAAACTCACACGTAAGTTACTATTGGCAGTCAAAGGTTGTATGGTGTCAATCTTGTGACCTTCAGCATCCTCCACTTCCACACTGGCAACTTCTCCAAACATTGCAAAATGTCCCCTTACAACTTCTACCTGCCAAAAGCATGGAATTGTGTCAATCTTGAAACTAATTCCAATCCTTGGAAAAAAGGTTGCATGTTGGATGGTTACATACCATTTCTCAAGTAAGTTCAGAGAATGATGAGGCGTAGTCCAGGAGATTCAGAGAAGGTAAAACTTACATCTGTTAAGGTAGCTGGAAGTGGTGCAAGGACCCTAAGGACAGAGGGTCGATTGTCCAATTTGAAACGAGCAGGACCCCAAGCAGCCTGAGAGGTGTGAGCAGCCATTGCACCAGAAGTGTTTTTTACATGTGGTGATTTTGCAAGCTTGGGTGAGGCCTGTGGGACATCTCCTGAGATAGTTCTTGTCAATGCAGCAGTAGTTGGACCACCATCTGCCACTGCACTTTCCTTCAGATCATTAGAGTCTCCATTGTCATCCAGCTTCTGTCGTTTGTTAGGCTGCAGACCTTCTGAGACATCTCCTTGCCCTCCAGAACCCTGGGTCCACAAAAAATGAGCCAATGAGGAGATCCAGCACTACAGATCAAAGTCACTGTGAACTGCAACTTTTCGTGATTGAGCCCTGTCATTGTAATGCTGACTGCTGGACTACAGCAACATGGAGGACAATTTACCTGATTAGCAAGTCTGTCAAGCTTACGCCGAAAATCATCACGCTTCTTGGCAAGAGCCTCCTGCTTCTGACGGATCTTCTCTCGCATCATCTCCAGCTCCTCCTGCTTTTTCTGTACAATTCCTCCTGTGGCAGCCACAGAGGATATTGAACCTCGTGATGTGGCCACCTGGCCGACCCCTTCTATTGCTAGAGTTTCTGGCACATAGCTTGCACCTGTCCCATTCAACATAACAAGTCCATGCTTGCCCCTTCCTTTTGAAGTGTGTACAGAATGAGCAGCTGTAGGCTCAGAGCGTAGAGGTATCAAGTGTGCAGTGATGGGGACTGATCCAACATTCCCATTTGAGATGCTGTCACGGTTGGCCCAGGAAAGCCGAATGAAACGATTCCCCATTACAGCATCTGGTGATGCCAGGGCTGATTCTGCAGCTTCTCGAGAAGCAAATTGGACAAAAGCTCTATCACTGTGTGGTGGAATTCGTACATCCACAACCTGTCCAAACTTCTCAAAGTGCAATAACAAGACTTCAGCCTTATTTGAGGTGGGAGGTATGCAGCTTACATATAATGTCTGCTGGGCTCGCTCTGATCCTGAACCACGAGCTACAGTTGATTGTGACCCTATGCTTGACCCATCCTTAGCCCGCTGAACAGCCAGTCCTACTTCCCCTTGTGCACTACTCCCTTGCCCATGTCCTGTAACCGTATGCACATGCAGAGTCTCCTCTTTGCGCTCCCATTTCCCTGGCCAAAGTCCATGTCCTCTACTTTGAACTTGCTGGTCCTCTATTGTATCCTTCTCTTGTAGTCTGCCCTCTGCACCTCGATCAACAGGTCCAATCCTATCCCACACAGTAGAACCTACATCAATTCCATGTATACCACCATCAGTTGCTCCTCTACTCACAGCCTCACTAGCTCTGTCAGTCTTGTCCTTGCTGCCTGCATCTCCCTCCTGGCCCTGCTCTTGGGGTCTCTTGCGAAATGATGGTAGCTTTGTTATCATCCCTGATGCTTCAATTCGGTCTTTATTCCATAAAGGCTGATCTGGGTCATACAAGTCAGGTTCGTTGGCTGGGACTGGCACTTCTCCTATAGGAGGGACACCTGGCTCCCGACTGGCAGGAGCTCCTCTACTCCCTGTTGCTTGAGTGGAAGGAAGCATCGGTGCTGATGAGACTGTCAGGGGCCCAGAGCCCATGCTCATGCCACGTCCATTAGGCAGTGTGACAGGCAAATTGAACTTGGAAAGGCTCTGCAAAGTCAGGACCGCATTGTCAGTCTGAGTAACCACCATCTCTCAGCATCCTGGTTATCTTAATCTCTCCACCATGGGTTCTGTTGACTAATCGTGGGGCAGTCAACTGCCTGCTACCCATGTAATGAAGTAATGAATCACTCTGCACAGGGCTAAGACACCCACCCTATATAGATTGCAAGGCAGTAGCTGAATGAAAGCAAAGAGGAGGAAATGTCTTTTGAGAATATGATGTCTTAGAGTACTTATTTGCTCAACCAAGATTCAAAATAGCTATTGCCCAGGGGTCCTCACTAGATAGTCCCCTGCAGAACAGCAGGCACCTCCTTCTCCATCATGGAATAGCGGACAGCACACCAACATGTAAGAAAACAAAAGTCCTATCACGCTTAAGAAAAATAAGAAAAACTAGCCGGCTGCACTCTTTCAGTTTGACTTTGAAAGTGAAAGAACCAGAAGAGCTGGGATTAAGAAAATAGATCCCTGACGAAACCAAAAATAGTAGCAAACATCAGGATAGAATACTACTATCCCCTAAGTGAGAACGAACAGATTTGGCGAGTACCTGCACATCTTCAACAACAATCCTGTTGGCACCATGCTCCATAGGACACAAATCCCCCCTTAGACAAAACCCACGCTCTTCAAAATCCAGGCATCTTGGCCGCCCAATGCGCATGTTGATCCCCAAGCCAACTGCACCTAAGCCTCGACCACGATGAGCATGTTCCACAGGACCAGAGCTCATGCCACTCATTGGTCCAAATCCTGTTGACCACTCTGCACCTTGACCAGCCATAGCCCTGACCCCAGGATAGAAGCCTGAGCTTGGGGGTAAGAGTGGAGGGGGTCCCTCTGGAAATGGAGGTGGCCGAAGAGGCATACCCCAAGGTCCAGCTCCTTCTCGGCCTCGGAACATGTGCATGCCATCATACCGCAGGCCAGCTGCCTCCCCTCGGATTGGTGGCCCTCCTTGTATCATGTTTTGCTGCAGTTCATCCCCATTACTAAAATGCCTTCCTGCATGCTCTCGACCTGATCGTCTGTCATATTTTGTTGGCCGCTCTCTAACAAAGTGGCCAATCCCTCTGGTACGATCAGTAGCTCGGTGCTTCAAATCATTTGGAGGCTGCCCATTGAAGTGTGAAGAATCAGGCTCATCACTACGGTCTAAGGAGCGAGATTGTGAGACACGTCGTCGATGCTTGTGGTTGCGATCTTCATCACTGCTCTCCTCTTCCTCACCCTCCTCATTCCAAGCGTACAACCCACTGCCTGGAAGTTGTTCTAGATGTGAAGGTGACGTGCGCATCTCCAATGCACCACCTGTAGCATCTGTTGACTCCAGGTGCTTGCTGCCTTCCAGCTTGTCTGCAACAGAAGGGATAGTTCCATCCTCCAGTGCATGAAACAGATTAAAGACAAATGGCTTTGTTCCTGCAAACAGTTGGATATACTCACAAGTCATACTCATTCTCTGCATCATGGGTGAACAGACTATTAAGAGCAATGAGACAAAAATTTCCATTAGAATAGTCCAAGATTGATAGACAACATACAAATAGGAGACTGCAGCTGGAAGGGAAAGGGACACAGACTGCAACAATACTACACAACATGTTAGGAGATGAAGCAAGGTCAGCAGAAAACCACACAACATAGTAGCTGTTCTCCAGTTGTAAACACTTACCCTCTCCAAGGAAGTCATATAGCTGGTCAATACACAACTTCTGAAGTTCCTTCTTGGACTTATCATTCTTCAAAAGGGCAGCAACATAGTCTGCCAGCAAAGTTGGATCTGCCTCTGTCCTGTACCCCAACCAGCCATGCAGCATAAATCACTTTCACATGTCCACATACTTCTATGCTTCCTCACACACTAAAATTAACTTTCAAGTTCATACTACATATCTGAAATTACATGAGATGACATACAATTCTCTACTGAAGGACAATCTGTACATCACAACTCTCATGTGGAGGAAGAGAAGAGAGATACAAATGCAAAGGAAACTCAAGAGAGCAAACTATGTTGCAGCAGCAGAGAAAAGTTGACATGTCCTAGCTTGCAGCATATATAGCTGCAATGCATATTTGTGAAGTATAGAGCTTGACACGAATTTGACATGAGAGAGAGATGCTTCTTATTTAACATCCTCTGGCATAAGACTTTTAACACATTACAAGTGGAAAAAGACTAAACAAAGAAAAACAACAAGAAGATAGTTTTGTCAGAGGGATGCACTACAGAAGAAGGGTTTTAGATGTTGTCAGCAAAATGCAAAGTATCCAGCAATCCTATCATCACTCTAGAGTAATTGAAGATGGATAGCAGGCCAATGCAATTGAACCTGACTGAACATGATGGAAGACGCCCATGATGGAAGATGCCTCTGGGACACATACAAGTTTCCATGGAAAAAACACCCTCTCTTGTATAGGACTGGAAGAATGGAACAAATCAGTTACAAAAGTTTCACAGCCATGTGACAGAAAATGTACACCATTAGGTTAGTGTGCAGTAAGCTATAACATTAGGGTGCAACAGATAGGGTTTGTGACAGGGAAGGATGCGGCAAGTGGACAAAAGAAGACTTACAGCGGTTTCAAGTTTTGAATAAGATAGTGATGCAAAGGCAAATCATCAGTCTTCATACTGCCCTCAGCGTCACCTGGTTGCCACCTACGTGAAGAAGCCAGCCTCCTCCCCTCCGCAACCCCACTCCGTGTTCCTCCTCCCCGCTCGAGTTTAACCCAACCATGTTGAGCCATAGCACATACACTCCACAAAACCCTGCTTCATGTTGCACATCCTCCTCCTACGCTCCAAAAACCATCCCCCTCACTTCCCCCCTTACCTTCCAAAAACACAAAAACTAGCTGGAGGATATACCAATCCCCCCTTGGATTCACCCGCCACATGCGTCGGAAATTGCTTCCAGATGACTGACTGATTACTGTCTACTTAGAAATCGCCAGAAAACTCAAGGAATTATCATCATCATCATCATCATCATCATCAATACACTGGTCCCTTAACTTCTTCTTCACTCACGAAACCCTAAATAGCTACATAGCCACCATCGCCACAAAGCTCAAGGAATCATCAATATACATCACCCCTCCCCGGGCTCCCTTACTTTTTCTTCTTCACTCACGAAACCCTAAAATCGCAGCCAGCCCGATTGGAATTTGCGGAGCGGCAAAAAAAAAGGCGAGCAATGAAAATCAGCCCCAACAGCTCGGAGCAGATGCAAAAGACAAGAGAGCAAAAAAGCAATCTTGCTTGCAACGAAAACAGACAGCGTGCGACAAAAAAGAAACACAACGGCGGGGAAGTCAGGGATGGAGCAATGGTGGCACAGCAACAACAACAACAACAGCTCCTTACAAAAAACTATAAGAATTTGCAAATTAGGAATGGTGCTTCAAAAACCTAAAACATGATGATGATGATGATGATGATGATGGAAGGTCTCCTCTTTTTCTTGTGCTATTTTGAAGTTCTTGTGCTATTATTTTGTTCGAGAAACTTGATGATGATGATGATGATGACAACCACCAAAATAAATTTTATGATGATGACAACTTCAACAACTTCCAAATAAGATTAAAAAATTGCATTGGGAGAAAGAAAGAAAGAAAGAAAGAAAGAAAGCATGTGCTTGTGTTTGTTTGTTTCTTTCTTTCTTTCTTCTTTGAGCTTGGCAAGCAGAAATTAGGACTCGGCGGTGGTTGCATCTATGTGGCAGGAGAAAACCAACCTACGAAATGGTGTTAAACTATCTATACCAACAACAGCTGAGTTTTTGATTGGCCCCCCACAAGCTTAGAATACAGGAAATATCTACTAAATTTTGGTGCGTTTTTTTTGTAATTTGGGTGTTGGGGTGTTGGGGGGAGTTTGGGGTTGGGTTTTTCTTGTGGTATCCATCGGGTATAAGGGGAAAAAATAACAAAATCAAATCAGGTCTTTAATTTATGTCCAACTTTGGGTTTTATCTTAAATGCAGAAAGACCCAAGCACTCTAAGAAAACAAAAGAATGTGGAACCCTATAAATTGGTTAGGTAATTGGATTATAAAATAAACTAGGTGGCAGGCTCCGTGCTGCCAGTTCTGGCTAGTCTCGCGATCATTAGCCGCCTCCTCATGGGCTCGTCCAAGGTCTTTCTGGGAGCCAGAATTCCCAATACCCACCAGCCATTGAGCTCATGGGTGTGATTGGTGCAAGAATTGGCTCATCCAAGGTCTTTCTGGTTGCCAGAATTCCCAATATCCACCAGCCATTGAGCTCATGGGTGTGATTGGTGCAAGAATTGGCTCGTCCAAGGTCTTTCTGGTTGCCAGAATTCCCAATATCCACCAGCCATTGAGCTCATGGGTGTGATTGGTGCAAGAATTGGCTCATCCAAGGTCTTTCTGGTTGCCAGAATTCCCAATATCCACCAGCCATTGAGCTCATGGGTATGATCTTTGCCAGAATGGGCAGTAACTAGCCCCTTATCTAACATCAAAGGGAGGGGAATGGATGGGAGAACTCCATGGGAATGCTGCAGAATTTGGCTTACTGCAGGATAGGGTGAGATTCGACCTCCAAATTATGCTGCAGAAATGGGCGAATTGGCCTCCTGACTTCAACACTCCTGCAATTTATGACTTGTATTAAACCAAAAACCTTAGTGAGTCCAGTTACATCTCTAGATATAATCCTGAGATGGTTTCCAATTTCAAGCCAAAACTGTATCCCAAATCCTACACAGATGCACAGTATGGACCTGGTGCCCAATGAAGGATTGGGCACCAGGTGAAATATAAATACCTTTCCAGTTCTACTAGAGATAAATGGAATCATGATGAACCTAGATTGAAATATCTCCCATAAGAAACAAGAAATCTCCATTCTCACAATTAAAAAAGCAAAGCAAGGTTAACCCTTCTTCAACAAGCCACAAAGAATCCCAAGGAAGAAAAGACAAAACAGAGAACAAAGGACCAAGAAAAAAACAAAATAAAACATGAAAGCAATATCAACAATAGTGGTGCCAATCTCTCACCTATTCAGGGATCATACTGTTCTCGCATCTGTTCAGGGACCATACTGTTCTCACATCTGTTCAGGGACCATCAACAGTAGCATGTATGATAAGGACTTACTCTATCACAACTTCCCCACTAACTTCATGAACTCCCTACAGTGGATAAAGGCCAGTTAAAACACTAACCTATATACCAAGTTTCTGCTGCAAATCAGCAAGCAGCGGGAAGACTAAGCCATGCTACTGGCTAGCAGCAAACAAAAACACCATGGATAACCAAAAACAGAAAGTCACAACAGGATAGACAAAACACATAGAGGACAGCAAGAAAGAACAAAGACTAAGTGGGCTTACAAGAAGCTCCCCACTACTACAGAAATATTCAGCTCCAAATGCTGAAATTCGAATATTGAAATTATCCTTATTGAGCAACCCTCTAGTCCTCTTTAAGAGAATCTTTAGAGGGTAGTCTTTATTCTTCAGAAGGACGATAAGACTGACCATCTGGCAGACAAAGAACTACTTACAACTAGAAATCCTCAAATACCTCTAAAATTGACTATTGACAACTCTCAACTTAGCAGTAATTCAGATATTGGAATGAACATGAGGCATCCAAATCATTTCAATACATATGCATACGCTGGTTGAGAACATTTGTCAAAGATATCACAGGACATAGCTTGAGGATTTTGTTTCACATCTAGATCCAAGAAGTTACAAGAGAAGCCTGTAGAAGTACAATTCAAGTAAAAAGATGTTTTTGGGTATATGCCACCACTAAAGGGTCTTGCTCGAGATACAGAAAATTCTCAAAGTCTGGAAAATCAGGAACAAAAAGATCATCCACAAACCTATGAACAAGGGATGATCTATGAAGCACAACAGGACCTGTGTTATTCTTCAAGAGACACTTTATGAAATTAGACTCGTTTGAAAGGAGATAGAAATTAGCCAAATAGACCGCACATTAAAAGTTCATTCAAAGAGAAGGTACCATGGACCACCTTCATCCAAGGTAGGTTCAAGAGATATCAGACTACCAATTCATGGAGTCAAAAAACTTTGCTAAATAGCAGACTAGCTGAATCCTGTAATACAACTCCCCTTTAAATTATATCCTATTATACATCCTACATTAAACCCTACCCACTGATGTAAGAAAATTTTCATGGGTAAAGAGATTTGTCAATACATCAAAATAACATCATCCTCATAACTACTGAGAATTTCTCAAGACTTTCAAGATTTCCAGAAATCAATTGAGGGGCAAATTCAGATCTGACTCCAAACCAGTAACAATCAGCAAGAATGAAAAAGTGGAAACACTCTCAACTCACTGGTGCAACACCTTTAGCTCACCAATATCATATGACAAAATAACCCACTGTTTCCACAAGGAGCCTCAAATAAATGGACATACAGCAGGATTTTGGCACTTCCCAGGCTTCAGCTCATCCCAAACCTGAGGTGCAGAGAATATAGCAGCTAATAATGAGCACAAAAAGCAGAGAAGAGCATCCACAGCAAGAATCAACTACATTTAATGGGTCAATCTTCAGGTGATACCCAAACCTACATGCATTCCAAAATAGTACATGTAGGATGAAGCCAAGGTGCCAAAAGTCTGTGCTAACTATTTTCAGCATCAACTAGCTGTGCTCTAGAATTTGGCCTCATCAACCTTTGCAAACAAGATTCGTCCCAATTGATTTGGCCTCTCTGATGCCCTACCAATCTGTTCTTACCCAGGTCAGGATTCTACCCTCAGCAGCTGCACCCTATATACACAATCATAAGCGACTGCAAAAACTCTACAAGTGATCTCACCTCATTGAAGAGATATCATACATCAACCAAACAAACTACACATGAAGGCTACACTGTAGACTGGATAAGTCCCTACCTAACCCGGTCAAGAAAGTCTTCCAACACTCTGTGTGTAAACTGGGGATTTGTCTCCTGCTTGCAGCGAGCAGAGAAGTATAAGACCAGCCAGCACACACAAAAGTACAACTGCCCAGCTGAGACAAGTAGAAGTGAAAGGAAGGGGCCCAGGAACTGTTGTAGCACCCATCGTGCACTCCTCCCACACAACACACTCTCCAGAAGCTTGAGTGACAACACCTGCTTACCATCAACAGCAATCCTGAAACATCAAATAGAGAATAACAAATCTGGAAAGGCCATAACAAAATTCTAACCTCTGCATCCAATGCAATTTACCAGTCATCAGTTGCCTGTGCTATCTGTGGAGCAAAAGCTGAATTGCATGCACTGTTGAAGTCCTCAGAAGCATTGGTAAAACTTACAAAATGAAATGATTCCTTCTTTGTTCTCAACATGACAACCTGGCCAAGGGTCTCTTCAACAGTTATCACTGGGAACAAAAAAAGTGTAGAAAAATGGTCCAGGCAGGGAGGGATTGAGCATGAGCAATGATAACATAATCTCTAACCTGATTTTGCACACTTGTGACCAAATTGCATGCCCGTGCCAATGCCGCAAATCCCCAGTGCTCCCTCTCCATAATTGTCACCCAACAGGCCATTATGTAGACACAGGATGCCAGCATATCAAACACATAATCCAAGATCACAAAGACAGCTATCCTGAATGCCATTCCCCAGCCACTGCTGTCAGCATCCTTGAAAGGTGCCAGGATAGGAAACGGCATCGTTGACAGCCGCAAGACTAAACGATCCACTGTCTCACCCTTCATCACTCCACCAAAAGCAGTTTTGATTATGAGTAGACCCAGTAAGTCCCGAATCAAGTCATGGAGGACTGCAAGCCATATCAAGCGAAGCAAGCCTGTTCGGAATCCAGCCTTCATTGCCTGCACTGCACTCACTCTTTTCCCAACATAGGTGCTCACAACAGTGTAGGCTACAGTCCCCAAGAGGGCTGCATGTTGAAAAACCAAAACTGCAAAAAAAGTCATAATTGCACCAGCAAGGACTCCCAACATAAAGAGCACTGTTAACCCCATGTGAGGCATTGCTCCCCTGTCTACAGCTCTCCCCCCAATAAGCATGGCAGAAGGCATTCCTATTTTTACTCCTTCATCCTGCAATGTCTCTGTGTCATAACTTTCATTCTTGCCCAGTATTCTGAGCCTCAAAGATAACTGAGGAATTGGTTCCATGGCCTCAATGGCATCACTCCTTGCCTCTTGTGTCTGTGCTAGTGCTACTCCATCTTTGGTTTCCATGGTTGAAGACACCTCAAAGCCAGTGGAAATTGTCTGCAAAGCAAACAGCAAGGTAAGGAATCAACATAGCACAGTAAGCAAATCTCCCACCACACCATAGTGTTTTATCCCCCAACTGATGTATAGTTCAGTTAAAGTTCTCCATGTTACACAACTGGTAGATTGTGGAACTGGAGTATAAACCCTAAATTGGTAGCAAAGGTGTGTATGTACTGTGCAGAATTTGACTGGAATTCGACAACTGAAAACCTTACCTCGGAGCTTTGGGATGGCAGAGGAGGACCGACTGACGAAGACTCCACGCCTCCTGATTCATACATTGCCATTCTGTTTCGCGAGTCGACAAGACTCTCCATGACAGCTTCGTCAAGAGAGATGAGAAACGATGCGATATATCGAGCCAGAGGTCCCTTGTCTTCCGAGCCTTCATACAGGCCGCCGTCATGAAGCTTCGAAACCCGGCCTCCTTGAGAAGAAGAATTAATATTGGAGTACGAGAGCTCCGTTGGATAGAATTTTTGATGCTGCGGCAGAGAAGCGTTGTTCATATCGGAAGAAGAAGGGAATCCAAGACCAGGGATCAGGGTATAGCTATCTTTTGCAGTACCATAAAGCGTGGAAACAAGGGACAATACAAGAAGAGGAACCCAGCATACACAACATAGCCGCACTGCCTGCATTAACAAACTCTCCACGCTCTCTTGCCTCAATTGAGGCCTCTCCCTCGTCGCCATCTCCACAAACCCTTGTTCCACCCCCGCCTCCGAATTCTACCAACTTCTTCCCCGACCTCTCAGCTTTCCTCAGAGAAAACCTAACCACACTCCAGGTCCAAAGACTTGCGGCTAACACACCGAGGCGATGACTACCAACCTCTCAATTGCTGCTGCAAGCAAAATCTGCACCTCGAAGACTCTGGCTTGTGGAACCGCACTCTTCTTTTTCCTCCATCGGGCACTACCGCGGAGCTGTCGGTCGAGGCCATGGCGCTGTCTACGTTCCGCCGCGTGTGGAGCGAATACACTAAAAGACAAAGGCGAGGAGGAATCTACGACGGGCAGCCGAAAAACTAAAAGACGCCTCGAAAAAGACGCTCGAAAGGGAGACGTTCCGTCGTCCTAGAGTATCATCACCGAAACTTCTGGAAGGGTCTCAAATCCAAAATCCCTTAATCTACTATACTCTATAATGGATCTAAACACAATATCCATGCCTTTGTAGGCAAAGGCCAAAAACTTGGAGTGTTTTATGTGGTAGGTAAATCATGAGGTCCAATTAACCAAACCTCAAGTCCAAGGTATTGAAAACCTTGGCTTAACCAAGGGCATCAAAGATTTCCTCAAATAGGGGCATGGCATATTTGTCCAAACGGGTCCATTTATTTGTTAAACAATAATTTTCACACATGTGCCATTTGGTCCAATTACCAAAAATGTTCTTCTTGATTGGCATCATTGTTGTTGAGGCATATTCACCTTTAGATAGTTCCACCAAATTTGCATCTAATAATTATTTTGTTTAAGCTTGAACCAAGGTCTTTTCGCTTCACTAAACTTATAAAATTGCTTAAAGATTGGATTATCTTCCTCCAATATGATTCAAACCTCTTATCCCATTAACGGACCCAATTTCTTCAAATTGAAAGTAAAACATCCAATAAAATATTATAACAAGCATCATGCATCATGTTTGTCTCTTCATGTAATCATCGAGTCAATCCTTGGTTCCCATGTCTCTATGGTTGTCTATACTTTGGGTTGGGATGATGGAACATCCCTAGCACCTAAGGTTGAAGGCATGGCATGTGATTGTTACACAAAATGTGGGGAAATGCCACCATGTCCCACAACACCAAATCCTTGTTCCACACCCATAAATCCCCCTTGGTGTCCTTGAACCCACAATTACCAAGGATATTCAACTTGTCATGTTGTAACATATTCATCCCCCCTTGCATGGACATAGTTGACCTAGTAGGAGGTGCAACATGTGAAAGAGTGGGTGGAATGGGTGGGTGTTGTTGGTCAAAATGTTCATATTTTGCCAAGGTCAAAGTAAAAATCCATGATTTAATGTAATGTAGATCCATAAGTTGCCACAAAATTTGCCTCTGAGTTCTTTTTAAAATATTTTGCATGGCTATGGTCTTAGTGCGAAACCCCATGGCTTGTTCCCTTTTATCTACATTGGGTTCCTTCATATTGGATAAATGGGAGTCCCAAACCATCCTTGGGCTTCCATCCTTAACAACATGAGAACATGGAAAATTCAAAAATGTTGGTAAAGCTACTTATGGAAAACCAACCCTATTGACTATAGCCAAAGGTGGCTAGTCATCATGACAAACCTACATGAATGGTGTCTTAGATCCAATATGTCATCCACCAAGCATGTGGGTGACACAAGAATGAATTGATATGTTTGTTGGATCACCTCTACTAGTGTTAGGTTAATCCACATCCATTGGAATTCAATAGGTTTTTAAATCAACTATAACATCATCCACCTATAGTAGCTCGTTGATCCAATCCTTAATTTGTTACCATTTGGCCAAAACAAATGGCGAAAAATCCCCAATGGTAGGACATTTTCCAATAAATATGCACATAGGTGCATGTGTGTTTATTACAAATATCACACAACATGAATCAATTCCCAAAACAAACTTCATATGGGATTTGAAAGTCTTTGGCCCATACCCACCATTGAAAGACCTTGGCATGGCCATTTAGAAATAATGAAGTAAATTGGCACCATCTTAATCAAATTTGCCACTCCTAATAAGGTGATGTTGTTTGGTTAATAGGGAATGTTGATAACCTTGCATGGCTAATGTTGGCAACAAGTTGGGATAACTTTGTTATAACATCATGACATCTTGCATGGAAGCTTATTTGGGTTGTGGATCCTTTTCCATGTAATGGTACTTTCAGGCTAAGATGTTAAACTGTAGAATTGTGGTTAATCTAGAACTAATGGGCTTCCAAATAACTCAAGTAAGATTATTTCACTAAATAACCTATGTATCTAATGAGCTCAAACCTAGAAGCCCATCGCCAATATCCACGAATGAATGTGGGTTTGGTGACGGTAGAATGTGCCAAACTTGATTAATGTAATGACTAGCACATGTTTGGATATCGGTCAATGTACCCCGTGGTGGTCTAGGATCCAATGTGGAAACCAAAATGAATGCCATCCCTTGTGGCATTGACATTGCCACTTGGAGGTACATCTTCATTATTACAAAATGTGGGTGTAGTTCATTAGTCCTTGTTCATTAGACCAATGAATTCATTATTTTTCAACTTGTTTATGTTTACTACTTGATAAGTGAATTCAATGAAAATCTTGTGAAATCACTTGGCATATAGAAACACCTTGTTGTAGTGCTTGGTCATGGATGTTACCCTCCAATAATTCAAACCCATGTGGAAAGCTTAAAAATGAAGCTAACATAGTTGATTTGTTTGATTTTCTTGCTTACCCCCCATTGAATCTCAATGGCAGTGATTTTTTTGGCTACCTCCCATTTGCCAACCTAGGTAATAATATGTAGTTTTTACCAAAAATCAATGGTAATACCCAAGGGATACAAAACCACACCTCCTACCAATATGTCATAAGATGTAACATCTTGAATTATAATATTGTATGTTGGTTTGTTGGGATTAATTTGAATCACAATCTCATGTTTAATTAACCTTTGAATCTTTCCTAACCCTCCCATTGACGCCAATATTCAATATGGGCATGGGTTGATATTAACATTAGTTAATCTAAAACCATCAATTGCAATTTTGCCCAACATTAGAACATTAGAATCCAATAACACCATGTGGGGTCAATACTAACATGTTGATGCCCCCATCAACTGAAATTTTCTTTTCCTCATTATGCACCACCACCACACTAGGAATAACATTAGCCCAATCAATGGTTGGTTGCATCGGAAGGTTATGAAATTTGGCCATAATCACATTACAAAAATCATGTTGAACTTTGCACACCTTTGTGCGATTGGCCTAAAAAGCCTATTGGGGGAAATGTAGAAAGTACAAAAATGTCTTCTGCCCTAACCACAACATCTAATGCTCCTTCATTTTCACATAATGTGGTTGCCCATTATGAAAAAATTGTGTTTGTTGCAACTTGTCCGATGCAACTAAAAAAGGTTCGATGTAACTAAATTACAACTTTAAAATGTTTTATTATAATTAGATTATAACAAAATTGAAAAATTACAATGGACATGATTTTTTCATAGTGACAAAACATGATTATGGTTGAATACTTGACATGACAAATGTTTTGGTAGAAAATAATGATAACCAACATATCACTTTAGCTTCCTTTAATAAACTTGTGGGTGTTTTGGACTTAGGAATAAAGATAGGTGTTTTCCTTGACATCACACCAAAGGTTGACACCCCCATCACTAGTAGAAATTGGCCAAAATGTAACCACTCTATTTACGATTACATGCAACTATTAGTTATTTGCAACTACATTTGGACATTTTTGTAACTATTTCTTGTTTTAGTCATATTTGCAACTACATTGCAATTAGTTTGCAACTATTTTGGTGTTCATCCTTCCATGTGAACAACGTTTAGTTTGGTTTTCATCCAAGCAGAACAATTTATATCCCATTAGTTGCAAATGTCA
>Ga0209208_10005732_pt1 | contig 17240 bp, 13 predicted proteins | sample S1TSphfallax_3_FD_187694 | JGI IMG/M metagenome (GOLD analysis project Ga0209208, IMG submission 187694) | Host-associated microbial communities from peat moss isolated from Minnesota, USA - S1T2_Fd - Sphagnum fallax MG (SPAdes) (version 2) | ecosystem: Host-associated > Plants > Peat moss >... | reverse complement strand
AACGGCGCGCTGTTCGACAGCATACCGGTCTGGCACAACGTCGCCTTCGGCCTGCTGGCGGAACGCAAAATCGCCCGCTCAAAAGCCCGCGCCAAAGCCATCGAGGTCCTGGCCCAGGTCGGCCTGGCCGAAAACGTCGCCGACCTCTCCCCCGCCGAGCTCTCCGGCGGCATGCAAAAACGCGTCGCCCTGGCCCGCGCCATCGCCTCCGCACCCGCCATCATGTTCTTCGACGAACCCACAACCGGGCTCGACCCGATCATGGGTGCGGTGATCGACGGGCTGATCGTCGATTGCGTCAAACGCCTCGGCAGCACCTCCATTGCCATCACCCACGACATGGCGAGCGCGCAGCGCATCGGCGATACCGCCGCCATGCTCTACCTCGGCCGCGTGCACTGGACCGGCCCGGCCAGCTCCCTGCTGACCAGCCCGGACCCGGTGGTGGACCAGTTCACCCATGGCCGCGCCGAGGGACCGATCACGATGGCGTTACGGAAGTAGGCAGGCAAGCGGTTCTTTTTTGAAAAAAAGAACCAAAAAACTTTTGATTCCCTTGGGCAATCGCGGTCCAACCGGTACCGCCACGGCGTAAACAAAACTGTTTTGCGGAGCTTTTCTTCGAGATAAAGCGACCGCCTCCTTGTGCACCGCAGCATCTATTCCCTTCACGTATGGGTGAATTGCCTGCAGCACCGGTTATCATCCCCAAGGCGCCGCCCTATCTCTGTTGCAACGCAGCACGATGTTGCGCTTCATCAAGGAGTTCATCACATGAAAACGATCGCTGTCCTGGTTGCCCTTGCTTTCGCCGCCCCGATGCTGGCGGTTGCCGCCCCCACCGAGACGGTGGCGCAGAAGGTCCAGCAGACCTACCACACCGATTTCCCGGGCGTGGCGCAGGCCCCGCAGAACGCCAACTAATTTTCTTGGCGTTGAGTTAAAAAAGGCCCGGCTGGTGCAAACCGCCGGGCCTTTATTGTGCCAGCAACGCCGCCAGCCCGCGGAAGGATTGGCCATAGGCCTGGCGGTGCACGATATGCACCGGATGCGGGAGAAAATGCCGCAGCGTGTCCGCGGTTTCGGTCAGCGCCACCGGGGATGACTCGCTCTCATTCAGCACGATCGCGGCGATCGGGATATCCCGCGCGGCCAGCGCCTCGGCCGTGGTGATGGTGTGGCTGATGGTGCCGAGATAGGAGCCCGCGACCAGCAGGGCCGGGATGCGCAACTCCAAAATCCAGTCCGCCACCAGCTGCGTGCGGGTAAGCGGCACGCCGGCGCCGCCGACGCCCTCGATCAAAAACAGCCCGGGCGCGCTGGCCATGGCGGCCTGGCTGAAGCCGATCAGCCCCTCGAAATCAATCTCCCTGCCCTCGCGAGCGGCCGCCATGTCCGGCGAGATCGGCGCGGCGTAACGCCACGGGCTGATCGCGGCGATGTTCTCCGGCGTCACCGGCGCCCCCATGGCGGCGAGCAGCACCGCGGGGTCCGAGCCGCGCGCGGTCTCCGCCGTAAACCCGGAGACCACGGGCTTGACCGCGTTGGCGGCGCGGCCGGCGGCCCTATGGGCGCGCAAAATACCGGCGGTGACATAGGTCTTGCCGATTTCGGTGCCCGTTGACGTCACGAAATAGCTGCTCATGCCTCAACCCTTCCCAGCCCGCCCGCATCGGTTTACCCTGCATGCAACCAATCGGTCATGGGAGGGTTTGTTTGCCTGATAGTCACGTCGACGTGAAGCCACGCTGGAGACAAGATGACGTGGCCGCCATTTTGGCGCTGCCCTTTCCCGAGCTTTTGTTCCGCGCGCAAACCACGCACCGCGAACATTTCGACCCCACCCGCGTGCAAATCTCCACCTTGCTCTCCATCAAAACCGGCGGCTGCCCGGAGGATTGCGGCTACTGCCCGCAAGCCGCCGGCTACGAAACCGGGGTGCCCGCCTCCAAACTCATGGCGATCGAGGCCGTGCTGGCCGAAGCACGTGCCGCCAAAGCCAAGGGCGCCGCGCGCTTCTGCATGGGGGCCGCCTGGCGTTCCCCCAAAGACCACGACCTGGACGCGGTCTGCACCATGGTCGAAGGCGTGAAATCCCTGGGGCTGGAAACCTGCGTGACACTCGGCATGCTAACCGCCCCGCAGACCGCCAGGCTGAAAGCAGCGGGGCTCGACTACTACAACCATAACCTCGACACCTCACCGGAATATTACAGAAAAGTAATTACAACCCGCGTTTACCAGGACCGGCTGGACACGCTGGCCCATGTGCGCGACGCCGGCATCAATGTCTGCTGCGGCGGCATCGTCGGCATGGGGGAAGACGCAGCAGACCGCGCCGGCCTCATCGCCACCCTTGCCAGCCTGCCAACCGCGCCGGAATCCGTGCCCATCAACGCCCTCGTCGCGGTCGAAGGCACCCCGCTCGGCCGCTCCGAACCGATCGACCCGATCGACTTCGTCCGCATCATCGCCGCGGCGCGCATCACCATGCCCAGCAGCTATGTCCGCCTCTCCGCCGGCCGCGAAGCGATGAGCGACGAAGCCCAGGCCCTCTGCTTCCTCGCCGGCGCCAACTCGATTTTTTATGGCGAAAAACTGCTCACGACCAAGAATGCCGCCGCCAGCCGGGATGAGGCTTTGTTCGCGAAGCTGGGGATGCGGCCGGAGGGGTGAGGCACGCCAAGCAAGCGCCGCTTTTTTTGAAAAAAAAGCAGCAAAAAAACGTTTATCACTCTGGGGCATGGGAGTTCCACGCACACCACCCCAGTATTGAAAATTTTTTGCGGAGCTTTTTTCTAAAAAAGCGACCGCTTACTTCCTGATGTCCTGGCTCGAATCCGGCTGGCGCCATGTTTGGCTGCCCTACGCCCAGATGGCGACGGTGCCCATGCCCTTGGGTGTGGCGCGGACCGAGGGTAGCCGGATTTTTTTGGAGGATGGGCGGGTGCTGGTGGATGGCATCGCCAGCTGGTGGACGGCGTGCCACGGCTATAATCATCCGCATATCCGTGCCGCGGTGGCGCGGCAGCTCGAGGTGATGCCGCATGTGATGTTCGGCGGTTTGGCGAATGAGCCCGCCTACCGCCTGGCCACCAGGCTGGCGGCCTTGCTGCCGGAGCCCCTGAACCGGGTGTTTTTCACCGATTCCGGCTCGGTCGCGGTGGAGGTGGCGATCAAGATCGCGGTGCAGGCCCGGCTTAACCGTGGCGAGCGCGGGCGGACCAAGATTTTGGCGTTCCACGGCGGATACCATGGCGACACGCTGGGCACGATGGCGATTTGCGACCCGGAGGAGGGCATGCACGCCATGTTCGCCGGGTTGCTGCCCGAGCACCCGGTCATCCCCCTGCCACGCGATGAGCCAAGCATCGCCGTGTTCGAGGCGTTTTTAGGCTCCCACGCGCATGAGCTCGCGGCCATCATCGTGGAACCCCTGGTGCAGGGCGCCGGCGGCATGCTGCTGCACGCGCCGGCCGTGCTGCAACGCCTGCGCGCGGCCGCGGATGCGCACGGCCTCACGCTGATTTTCGACGAAATTTTCACCGGCTTCGGCCGCACCGGCACCATGTTCGCCTTCGAGCAAGCCGGTGTCACGCCAGACATCATCACCCTCTCCAAAGCGCTCACCGGCGGCACCCTACCGCTCGCCGCCACCATCGCCACGGACGCACTGTTCGAGGCCTTCCTCTCCGACAGCCCCGCCACCGCCCTGATGCACGGCCCCACCTACATGGCCAACGCCATGGGCTGCGCCGCCGCCAACGCCGCGCTCGATCTGTTCGAGTCCGAACCCCGCCTGGCGCAGGCCGCCGCCATCTCCGCCCAGCTCACAACCTGCCTTGCCGCTTGCCGCGGTTTGCCCGGGGTGAAGGACGTGCGCATCCTCGGCGCCATCGGCGTGGTGGAGCTGGACAGCATCGCCAACCCCGCCGCTTTGCGGAACGCCCTGGTCGCCCAAGGCGTCTGGATCCGCCCCTTCCGCAACATCGTGTACCTAACCCCGGCGCTGACAATCACGCCCGAGGAGCTCACGACGCTCTGCCGGGCGATTTATGAAGTGCTCAGCAAGCGGTCGCTTTTCTGAAGAAAAGCTCCGCAAAAGACTTTTGATTCCTATGGGCTTCAGCCGCGCCACCGGCACCGCCCCTGAGGAATCAAAAGTATTTTTGGGTCTCGCGTCCCGATGACTGAGCGGCTCGCGCGCGCAAGTCTGAAGCGGGCGGAGGGCGCGCAAAAAGGTTCAAAAAAAGAAGCGCTTGACTTCCCTTCACCCACCTGCAACCTCCGGAAGAACATGGACGCCCTGTAATGCCGCGCCCCGCGCATGAGCTGTTGACCCCTGGCTGTCCGATCAAGCCGGCCTGGGCGCAGTTTGATGAGGTCTGGTATGTGCAACGCTACGCCGATGCGCGGGCGGTTTGCGGGGGGCAGCCTCATGCGGCTTTGGCGTATTATTTACGCGTGGGTGCACGGCTGGGGCATAGCCCAAGCGCGTTGTTTGATGAAATTTTTTATCTGGCGCGCAATCCGGATGTGGCGGAGCTGGTGCGGGCTGGGACTTATGCCTCGGGGTTCGACCATTACTGCCGGTTCGGACACCGGCTGTTATCGCCGCATTGGCTGTTTGATGACGCGTTGTATGCCGATTTGCATGATGACATGTCGCTGGAGAATTTGGACGCGCATGGCTGTTACGGCCGTTACGACCATTATTTAAAATCCGGCCAGCGCGAGCGGCGGATGGGGCATTTTTTGTTCGATGCGATGTTTTACCGCGAAGCCGCCATCGCGTCCGGCGTGCCGGCGGCGGAGATTGATGCGCCGGGCCCGTATGTGCATTTTCTGGCGCGGCTTGGTTTGGCGGAGGAGTTGCCGCCCTCGATTTATTTTGATCCCGCCTGGTATGTTGAGCGCCACCCGGCCGCGAAGGCGGAGATCGCGCGCGGGCGTTATTACGCCGCCATCCAGCATTATCTAACCAGTGACGCGCCTGAAAATCTGGACCCTGTGCCGCAATTCTCGGAAGGCTTTTACCGCCGCCGGCACCCGGATATCGCGGCGGCGGTGGAGGCGGGGATGTACCGCTCCGGCTATCAGCAATTCATCCAATACGGCGCGTTTGAGCTGCGCCAGCCTTCCGCCGAGATCGACCTCGCGTTTTACCGGGACATGAATGAGCGCGTGCGCGATGATTTGCAGGCGGGCGAGGTACGTGATGCCTTCGCGCATCTGCGGCTGATCGGCCTGGCGGCGGGCCTGGCCTACCGGCCGCCGGACGCGAAACCGACGATCGACGAAGCGGCGACGCGCGAGCAATTCATCAAAAAAGCCAGGCATCAATTGCTGAGTTTGGCGCGCGCGCCGCTCGATTTCACCCCGGGCGGGCCGCCCGTGCTCTCTGTCATCATGGTGCTGTTCAACCGATTTGAACTCACCATGCTCTCGCTCGCCTCGCTGCGCGATAATTTCCACGGGCCCATTGAGCTGATCCTGGTGGATAATGATTCGCATGACGAGACGCGCGATATTGCGCGCTACGTGACGGGTGCTAAAATTCTGCGCCTGGCGCGCAATGGTGGGTTCGTGCTTGGCTGCAACGCGGGGCTCTCATTCGTTACAGCGCCAGTCTTGCTATTTTTAAACAATGACGTGGAGTTGGGGCATAACGCGATCGCGGTGGCGCTGGCGCGGCTGAGGAAAGCTGATGATATTGCGGCGGTGTGCGGCAAAATCATCCGCAGCAACGGCCTGCTGCAAGAAGCTGGCTCCATCATCTGGGCGGAAGGCACCACCACCGGCTATCTGCGCGATGCCTCGCCGCTGGCGCCGGAGGCGAATTTCCTGCGCGACGTGGATTACGGCTCGGCGGTGTTTCTGCTGTGCCGCACCCAGCTGGTGAAAGAGCTTGGCGGGTTCGACGTGGCTTTTGCCCCCGCCTATTTTGAGGATGCCGATCTCTGCGTCCGGCTGATCCAGGCCGGCTGGCGCATCGTGTACGACCCCGCCGTGCTGGTGCACCATCTGGAATTCGGCAGCGCCGCCACCACCGAGGCCTCGATGGCACTCATGCGCCGCGGCCGGCGGATCTTTAAAAAAAAGCACGCGGCATTTCTGCAAACCCGCCCCAAAGTGGCCGAACAAACCATCATCGCCGCCCGCAGCCGCGGCAGCGCCCCCAAAATCCTGTTTGTGGAAGACACCATCCCGCTCCGCCGTCTCGGCTCCGGCTTCGTCCGCAGTAACGACGCGCTGCACGCGATCGCCGCCACGGGGTATGAGGCGCATGTCTTCCCCATCAACGGCAGCCAGCACCCGGCGGCCGCACTGCTGACCGACATGCCAGAGAGCGCCGAGATCCTCTACAACCGGGATTTCATGAGCCTGCCGGCCTTCCTGCAGGAACGCGCCGGAATTTACGACCTCGTCTGGGTTGCCCGCACCCATAACCTGCCGCGCATCCTGCCCTTGCTGCACGAAGCCGGGATCAAACCGCCCATCATTCTGGATACCGAGGCCGTGGCCGCCAATCGCCTCGCCGCCGTCGCAGCCCTCTACGCCCAACCCTTCGACCTCACAGCCGCCCTGCGCGCCGAATTCGCCGACGCCAAACTCTGCCGCCAAATCCTAACCGTTAGCGCCGCGGAAGCATCACAGCTCGCCAGCCTGGGCTTACGCAACATCCACGTCCTCGGCACCGCCCGCACCCCAACCCCAACCCCCGCAAAGTTCGAAGCGCGGGACGGCCTGCTCTTCATCGGCGCCATCCACCAGCCAGACAGCCCAAACCTGGACGCGCTGCGTGCCTATGTGCACGAAATTCTCCCCGCACTGCTCGCGCAAGGCGCCACCCCGCCCACATTGCACGTCGCCGGATATTGCGCGCCGGATATCGACCTCGGCTTTTTGGCGCACCACGCCAGCATCAAACATCACGGCCCCGTCACGGACCTCACCCCGCTCTACAACCAAGCCCGCTACGTCCTCGCCCCCACACGCTTCGCCGCCGGCACGCCCTACAAACTCTACGAGGCCGCCGCCATGGGCCTGCCGATCATCACCACCAACCTGCTCGCCACCCAACTCGGCTGGACCCCAGGCCGCGATCTCCTCGCCGCGACCAACCTCGCCGCCGAAATCTTGCGCGCCTATAACAACAAACCCCTATGGACCCGCCTGCGCAAAGCCGCACTCGCACGCATCACCACCGAAAATAGGTTTGAGGATTTTAACAAAACCGTGGCGATGGTGATTGAGGCCACGATAGGCGCTAAAAGCAAGCGGTCGCTTTGACTTGAAGAAAAGCTCCGCAAAAGACTTTTGATTGCTCAGCGGCGTTGCAGGTGGCGCCCCCGAAGCCCCGCATAAAATAAAAATTTTTTGCGGAGCTTTTTTTTAAAAAAGCGACCACTGACTTCACGCTTTCACCACACCCCGCCCCGGCATGCGGTGCCGGTACGCCAGCGCCTCCGCGATATGGCTTTTCTGCACCTCCTCGGTCCCCGCCAGATCCGCGATTGTCCGCCCCACCCGCATTGCCCGCACAAACCCGCGGGCGGAGAGCCGCAGCTTGGTCGCCGCCATTTCCAAAAACGCCTTGGCGTCACCGGAGAGGATGATCAGGCCGCCTTGCGCCTCGGCGTTCGTCGCCGCGCCCTCATCGCCGTAGCGCGCGCGCTGCCGGGCGCGGGCCGTGGCGACGCGGGCCGCCACCACGGCACTTGCCTCGCCCGGCGGCGCCCAGGAGAGGTCTTTGGGTGACAGCGGCGTGATCTCGATGATGATGTCGATCCTGTCCAGCAGCGGGCCACTGAGGCGTGTCTGATAATCCTCCCCGCAGCGCGGCGCACGGCCGCATTCCCGCGCGCCATCGCCCAAATACCCGCAGCGGCACGGGTTCATCGCCGCCACCAGCTGGAAGCGTGCGGGGTAGGTAATATGCGCCGCCGCGCGGGAGACCGTGGTGTGCCCCGCCTCCAGCGGCTGGCGCAACGCCTCCAGCGTCGGCCGCGGGAATTCCGGCATCTCATCCATGAACAGCACGCCCCTATGCGCCAGGCTCACCTCCCCCGGCTTGGCGCGGTTGCCACCGCCGGTGATCGCCGCCATGCTGGCTGAATGATGCGGCTCGCGGAATGGCGGGCGCGTCACCAGCCGGCCGCCATCGAGCATTCCGGCCACCGAGTGCACCATGCTCACCTCCAGCGCCTCACGCGGGGAGAGGTCCGGCAGCAGCCCCGGCAGCCTAGCCGCGAGCATGGATTTCCCCCCGCCGGGCGGCCCGATCATCAGCATGTTATGCGCGCCCGCCGCCGCCACCTCCAGCGCCCGCCGCGCCGTCTCCATACCCCGCACATCCGCCAAATCCAGCGTCGGCGCCCCGCCACCCAGCGCCCCCGCCGCCGGGGCGGACATTAACTGTGTGCCCCGGAAGTGATTAATAATACAAAGCAAATCCGGCGCCGCCAGCACCGTCAGGCTCCCCGCCCAGCTCGCCTCCGGACCTTGGCGCTCCGGGCAGATCAGCCCCAGGCCGCGCCCCGCCGCCGCAATCGCGGCTGGCAGCACCCCCGCCACCTGGTTGATCCGCCCATCGAGCGAGAGCTCGCCCAACGCCGCAAACTCCGCCAGCTCCTCCGCCGGCAGCACATCCATCGCCGCCAGCACCGCGAGCGCCACCGGCAGGTCAAAATGGCTGCCCTCCTTCAGCACATCCGCCGGCGCCAAATTCACCAGCACGCGCTTGGGCGGCAGCGCCAGCCCCATGGCGGTCAGCGCCGCGCGCACCCGCTCCCGCGCCTCCGCCACCGCCTTATCCGGCAGCCCCACCATTAAAAAATTCGGCAGCCCGGAGGCAATTTGCACCTGCACCTCCACAGGCTGCGCTTCAATCCCGGCAAACGCAAAGCTGTTAACGCGTGCAATGGTCATAACGCACACGCTATGGTTGCGGAGAAGGGAAGGCAAGTAAGCGGTTCTTTTTTTGAAAAAAAAGAACCAAAAAAACTTTTGATTCCACCGGGGCGTTGCCGGCGGAACCGCTAAAGCCCAGCGTCAAAAAAGCAGCGCTTCCTTGCTTAACTCCGCTTCACCGCAAACGGCCCGCTCGCCTGGCAGGTCGGCATCATCTCAATCCGGTTCACATTCATATGCGCGGGCAGGGAGACGAGCCAGGACGCTGTCTCCGCGATGTCTTCCGGCGTCATGGACTGCGTGCCGGCATACACCGCCGCCGCCTTGCTCTCATCCCCGCCGAACCGCACCTTGCTGAATTCCGAGCCCATCACCATCCCCGGCTCGATATCCGTGACGCGCACGTTTTTGCCGACGAGGTCCGCGCGCAGGTTGAGCGAGAATTGGCGGACGAAGGCTTTGGTGCCCCCATAAACATGCCCGCCCGGATACGGGTATTCGCCGGCGACCGAGCCGAGATTGAGGATCTGCCCGTCATTGCGGTCCACCATTTGCGGCAAAATCGCGCGGGTCATGTGGATCAGCCCGGTGATGTTGGTGGCGATCATGGTATCCCAGTCGGAAAGCTCAGCCTCCCACGCCGGCGTCAAACCAAGGGCAAGGCCGGCATTGTTGATCAGCACGTCGATCTTTTGCCAGGCCGGCGGCAGCCCCGCGACAAACCCGGCCACCGCGGCCTTGTCCGTCACGTCCAGCGCGGCGATGTGCAGCGCCTTGCCCAGCTCGGCCGCCAGCGCCTCCAGCCGGTCCACCCGCCGGCCGGTCGCGATCACGCGGTGGCCATCCGCCACCAAACGCCGCGCAAACGCGGCGCCAAACCCGGCCGTCGCACCGGTGACAAGTACGGTCTTCATGCGCAAACTCCCTCAAATCCTGCCCGCTATTAGGGGAGCGACAGGGCCTTTGCCAACCCGGCGCGGCATGCGCTAGCTTGGCCCCACCTCAAGGAAACCGACGATGCCAGACACCGCTTTGCCCACCACACCGAAGCTGGACACCAGCAAAATCCCCTACCAGCTCCCGCAACCCACCGGCATGCTGGCGGACATCTTCGTCAGCGGCGCCCTGAATTTGGACGCCGGCGATGAGCGGGACTGGATCCCCCAATCGGCGGACGTGTCCTTCAAACCCCTCATTCTCAGCTGCTCGCAAGGCTTCTACGTCAACATATTGCGCGTGCGCTCATCCGGCGTGCTCTCCCGCCACCGCCATTCCGGCCCCGTCCACGCCCTCACATTGCGCGGAAAATGGCGCTATCTGGAGCATGACTGGGTCGCCACCGCCGGGGACTACGCCTTCGAGCCCCCGGGCGAAACCCACACGCTGGTGGTGCCCGAAGACGTGACCGAAATGGCCACCCTCTTCCACGTCACCGGCGGCTACACCTACGTGGACCCGCACGGGGCGGCGCTCGGCTACGAAGACGTCTTCACCAAACTCGCCAACACCCGCCGCCACTATGAGGCGATCGGCCTGGGCGCGGACTACGCGAACAGATTTGTAAGGTAGCAAGAAAGCAGCGCTTTTTTGAAAAAAAGCGCGCAAAAAACTTTTATTTTGGCCTGGGCCACGGGCGCGTCACTCTCCCGTCACGGGAGGGGATCGGGTCATGAGTAGAATTGATCATGCTTGGCTTCAAAAGTTTGCGATAATTTACTATATCTTTACGGCTTTAAACAAAGCATTTCGATGCTAAAGGTGGCCGGACTTTGTTGATAGGCCGCGATCTTAGCGTCCACGTTTGCTAACCAATATTCTGATGGAGGACATGCGTTGACAAGGGGGGCACTTCCACCTGATGGTGCTAAAGGTGAACGTAATTTCTTCGTAAAGTAGCACAATTCTCTACGTATCCCAAGCGCCTCCTTAAGAAGATTTTTCTTAAATTTCGGGGTTGATTTGCATTCGACTGCAAGCGCAATCGTATCATAATCAGGATACCCATTGAGAGCTTTTGTAACAACTATGTCGATCTCATGCTTGTTGCTTGCGTCAATGGTTGATTTATTTTGTCCCCCAAGCGTTTGGAATTCGATATCCACAAATACACGCCAATCGATGGAATTGGTGCCTGGATCCCAAAGTTGAAAATGGGCGTCGGTCAACTTGACCATGCCAGGCGCCCCCTTAAACTTCAATTCTTTACCAATAAAAACTATACGAAAACCGCGATTTGAGAGATTCGTGATCACGTAAGAAAGTACGAAAAGCTCATAGAGCTTGCCACTCGAAAGAGCGCTGAGCAGCTTTTTGTCCGTCGGTAATGCACTCCGATAGAGATTAAAGATATTCTTAATTTCGGTTTCAGCATTAGAGCGGTTCATGACCCCATCCGCGGACCGGCATCTGGGGCTGGTTCTGGTCCAGGATCTAACATAATAAAGCGTTGAATAAAAAACTGAAGGTTGCTTCGTAAATTACTTAAGTCAGGAGCCAACGAGAGGCTAATTTTTTGTTCGTCCCTTTCTTCGGGCACCGGTGCATATACGACATCATTTGGTCCTTTGCCATCGGTTACTACGTTCAAATCCATCATTGCTTTTTTATATGTTTGCAAGTCTCGGATCGCCATCGCGTTATCAAACGCGTCAAGCATCTCAATAAGACGCCTTTTCGGTTCGAGTAACCGTGCATCACCTGTTTCTGGTTCAGTAATCACATAATGATATGTATCTGCGATCTCTCCCAGCCCCACGTCGCGGAGCTCCGTCTCAACGATACCAATTAAATATCGAAAATCATCATCATCCATGGCCACCTCACCAAACGAAAGGTTTTTTAGTTGAATCACAACGACTTAATGCAAGTGACAATAATATTTTCGCTATCATGAGGATTTTTCCTACGTTTTGCAATCTATAATTATCCGGCTATAACTAGTTGTGTAGCTCTCGGGGACCCAGAGCCCCCGCGCGAGACCAGCTCGAACTTCGGGGATCGTTCGAGGGCTGTTCCCATCGCGATCGTCATCTGTTGGATGAAATGTTACTTGATTCGGTTTATTTCGCCTCATGTGCAACCAATCCAAAGCGTTTGGATCAGAGACTCCAAATTCTTCAAGAGTTCCATAACGAATGGGGTTGCGTACGTACTGCGTAGGATGAGTTAGCGAAGCTAACCCATCACTTGGCGGACCGGAGATGTGGTAAATAAATATCTTCAACAGTGTTTTACCGCAGAGGTAAATCTCAACGCCAAGTCTCTTTCAAACGGCGTCAAAATTTCAGCTCCATTTGAGCCGAAATTTTGCAACGGCTTCAGACCCCGGGGATAAAAAAGTTTTTTGCTTCTTTTTTTCAAAAAAGAAGCCCTTCCTTAAACCTCCCTTAAATCCCTATTCCCCCGCCCTCTCATAATAATCCCCATACTCCTTCCGCAACGCCACCTTCAACAACTTCCCGGTCGCGCCATGCGGCAGCGCATCCACAATTTTTACCGCATCCGGCAGTGCGTAGGCCGCCACCTTGCCCTTGTAGAAATCCCGCAGCTCCTCCGGCGTCGCCGAGAATCCCTCGCGCAGCACCACCAAAGCCAGCGGCCTCTCCGTCCATTTCGGGTGCGCCGCCGCAATCACCGCCGCCTCCGCCACCGCGGGGTGGGAGACCGCGATGTTTTCGAGCTCGATCGAGCTGATCCACTCGCCCCCGGATTTGATCAAATCCTTCGTCCTATCCGTCAGCCGCACAAACCCATCCGCGTCGATGCTCCCCACATCCCCGGTCGGGAACCAGCCATCCTCGCGCTCCGGCTCATCTTTCCGGAAATAGCGGGAGGCCACCCAATGCCCGCGGAACTCCAAATTCCCCGGCGTCACCCCGTCCCACGGCGCCTCGCTGTCGTCATCGCGCCTGGCCCGCACATCCACCCCGAACACGCACCGCCCTTGCGAGAGGCGTTGCAGCATTTTGTCCTCATCCGAGAGCCCTGCCGTTCCCGCCACCGGCATGTTCCACGTTACCACCGGGCTGCTCTCGGTCATCCCCCAGGCCTGGTGCATGGTCACGCCGAGCTTGTCATAGGCCTCGAACAGCAGCCGCGGCGGCGCCGCCCCGCCGCACAGCAATTTCTTCAACGTCTCGAACCTGCCGCCGATTTTGCGCACATGCTCCAGCACGCCGAGCCACACCGTCGGCACCCCGGCGGAGATTGTGGCGCGCTCCGCGTTCAGCAGATTATACAGGCTCTCGCCGTCCAAAAACCGCCCGGGCATGATCAGCGTGGCCCCCACCATGGGGGCGACATAGGGGGAGCCCCAGGCATTCACGTGGAACATCGGCACCACGGGGAGAATCCGGTCGGTCGCGCGGGCGCCAAAATACTCGCCCATGTTCAGCGTCATCGCGTGCAGAATGGTGGAGCGGTGGGAGTACAGCACCCCTTTCGGCCGGCCGGTGGTGCCGGAGGTGTAGCACAGCACATTGGCGGTGTTTTCATCGAACACGCCCCAGCCGGCATCCTCATCGGCCGCCGCCATCAGGCTCTCATAGCATTCCAGTGTCATGCCCGGCGCCAAAGCCAGCTCGGGCATGGCGTCCGGCGCGCACAGCATCACCACCGTATGCACAACCCCCGCCACCAGCGGGGCGAGTTTGGCGAGCAGCGGGGCAAAATCCACCTCCGCGAACAAAATCCCGTCTTCCGCGTGGGTGATGATATAGGCGATGTCCTCCACCGCCAGCCTTGGGTTCACCGTGTTGCAGATCGCCGCCAGCCCGCCGATGGCGTAGTACAGCTCCACATGGCGGTGGTTGTTCCAGGCCAGCGTCGCCACCCGGTCCCCGGGCTTCACCCCCAGCCGGCGCAGCACGTTCATCAGCCGCCGCGCCCGCGCCTCGGTCTGCGCGTAGGTTTGCCGGTGCAGCCCGGTGGTAAGGTCGGCGGAAAAGCGTGAGATGATTTCCGATTTTGCATGGTGCCGCGCCGCGTGGCGCAGCGCCGATGAGGTCAGCAGCGGTTCATTCTGCATCAGCCCGAGCATCTTGGTCGTCTCCCCTTTGTTTTTGAGAGAGTGTCACCACGAATGCTCGATGTTTGAAAGCCCAGGACCCCAAGGACGAAAATTTTTGCGGCGCTAGCGTCCGGATGACGGAGCGGCTCGCGCGCGCAAGTCTGAATCGGGCCGCCAGATAGGGTCAAAAAGCGCCGCTTGCTTACCTCAAAAAATCCACGCTCCTGGTCTCATCCCCCATCGTCACCACGCTCTCCCGTGGCTTGGCCTGCGCCAGCACCCGGCCGCGGCGCAGCACCAGCAACCTTTCCGCCGCCAGGCGGATCGCCTCGATCGGGCTGGCGGCCTGCAGCACCACCAGGTCCGCGTAGCATCCGGGCGCCAGGCCGTAGCCGTCCAGATTCATGATTTTTGCGGAATTTTCCGTCACCGCGGCGAAGCAGGCATTGATTTCGGCGACACCGGTGAGCTGGCCGACATGCAGGGCCATATCCGCCACGCGCAGCATGTCGTGGCTGCCGAGCGGGTACCAGGGGTCCATCACGCAATCATGCCCGAAGCCGACGAGAATCCCCGCCGCCATCAGCTCCTTCACCCGGGTCATGCCGCGGCGCTTGGGGTAGGTGTCGTGCCGGCCTTGGAGGGTGATGTTGATGAGCGGGTTGGGGATGGCCGCGAGCCTGGCTTCCGCCATCAGCGGGATCAGCTTGCTGACATAGTAATTATCCATGCTGTGCATCGAGGTGAGGTGCGAGCCGGCGACCCGGCCGGCCATGCCGTGCTTGATGGTTTGTTCGGCGAGGGTCTCCACGTGGCGGGAGAGCGGGTCGTCGGTTTCGTCGCAATGCATATCCACCATCAGCCCGCGCGCGGCGGCGATGCTCATGAGTGCCCGCACGCTGTTCGCGCCGTCCTCCATGGTCCGCTCAAAATGCGGGATGCCGCCGACGATATCGACCCCCATGTCCAGCGCGCGGGCGAGGTTCTCGGCGCTGCGCGGGTAGCGGTAGAACCCGTCTTGCGGGAAGGCGACGAGCTGGATGTCCAGATACGGCGCCATATCCTTTTTCAGCGCCAGCAGCGCCTCCACCGCCAGCAGCCGGTCGTCACAGATATCGACATGGGAGCGGATGGCGAGCGTGCCGCGCGCCGCCGACCACCAGCAGAGCGCGCGGGCGCGCTGGTAGATCGCCTCCACGGTGAGCAAGGGTTTCAGCTCGCCCCAGAGGGCGATGCCCTCCAGCAGCGTGCCGGATTGGTTGTAGCGCGGCAGGCCGAGGGAGAGGGTGGAGTCGAGGTGGATATGCGGGTCCACGAAGGGCGGGCTGACCAGCCGGTTGGTGGCGTCCACGTCCTGCGCCGCGTCGCCGCCGAGGGCGGGGCCGATGGCGGCGATGCGTTCGCCGATGATGCCGATATCGATGCCGGTTTGCCCGTCGGGGAGGTTGGCGTTGCGGATGGCGATATCGAACATGAAGCACTCCTTTGTGGTGAGTGTCGCGCCGGGGCGGTTGCCGTGCAACCTCTTGCTGGGTACATGCGGCGCATGCGCATCTCATTTTTGCTGGTTTTTGCTCTTGCCGCGTGCAGCCTGCCGGGCCAGCAGAATTTTGCGCCGGCCCCGGTGGCGCCGGACGCCGCCAGCATCGCCGCGGCGGGGGCGTTTGCCGGGCGGGTGCCGCTGGTGACGATTGCGCCGGGGACCAAAGATTTTACGGGGCCGCTGGCCCAGGCGGTGGCGGCGGCGCGGGCGATCAAGCCCGATGTGATGTTCGATGTGGAGGTTGCGGCGCCGGACGGTGCGAGCCCCGCGATTGGCGCGAAATTTTTGACCTATATGAGTGGTACGGCTGAGGCAGTGCGCGACGCGATCATCGCGGATGGCGTGGCGCCCGACCATGTGCTGCTCACCGCCGCCACGGCCACGCCGGCGCCTGATATTCTTGTCCTGGTGAAATGAACCCCCTTGCCAATTTGGGCGCTGGGCTGCTGCGGCGGCTGGACCCGGAGCGCGCGCATGAGCTCTCACTGACCGCCTTGCGGCTGGGCCTGGCGGGGGCGGATAATACGCCTGACGACCCGATCCTGAAGGTTGCCGCATTCGGGCGGGAGCTTGCCAACCCGCTCGGCCTGGCGGCGGGGTTTGACAAGAACGCCGCGGCGGTGACGGCTTTGGGGCGGCTCGGCTTTGGCTTCGTGGAGGCCGGCACCGTCACGCCGCGGCCGCAGCCGGGCAACCCCAAGCCCCGGCTGTTCCGGCTCCCGCAGGACCAGGCGGTGATCAACCGCATGGGCTTCAACAATGCCGGGCTGGAGGTGTTTCTCAAAAACATCGCCAAGGCCGACCGGGCGCGTGTGGCGGTGGGGGCGAATGTTGGGATCAATAAGGAGGCGGCGAACCCTCAGACGGATTACCCCGCGCTGGTGGCCGCGGTCTCCCCGTTCGCGGATTACGTGACGATCAACGTCTCCTCCCCCAATACCCCCGGGTTGCGGGACTTACAGAGCGAGGCCGCTTTGGCGGGGATTTTGGCGCTGGTGCGGACGGACAAGCCCGTGTTTGTGAAGCTGGCGCCGGATCTGGCGGAAGACGCGCTGGCCCCGGTGATCGAGGTTTGCGTGGCGCATAAGGTCGCCGGGCTGATCATCTCCAACACCACCATCGCCCGGCCGGAGACGCTGCAAGGCGCGCACCGGGGTGAGGCCGGCGGGCTCTCCGGCGCGCCGCTGATGGCGCCCTCCACGGCCATGCTGGGCCGGGCCTACAGCCTCGCCGCCGGGCGCCTCACGCTGATCGGCGTGGGCGGGGTTTTTTCGGCCAGGGATGCGCTGGATAAAATTCTGGCGGGCGCCAGCCTGGTGCAAACCTATACCGGCTTTGCCTATCAAGGACCGGCCATGCTGCCGCGCGTGAAAACCGGGCTGGCGGGCTTGCTGCGGGCGCAAGGCTTCGCCTCGGTGGCTGAGGCGGTGGGGGCCGGGCTTTGAGTTTTTCCACCCTCGCCACGCAATATGACGGGTTCATCGTCGATCTCTGGGGCGTCGTGCATAACGGCGTCGCCCCCTATCCCGGCGTGCTGGATTGCCTCGGGCGCCTCGCGGCGGCGGGCAAACCGGTGGTGTTCCTCTCCAACGCGCCGCGCCGCGCCGCCTCGGTCGGCCGCGCGCTGGCAGCCATGGGGATCCCCCGGACGCTCTACACCGGCATCATGTCCAGCGGGGAGGCGGTGTACGCGGCTTTGCGCGACCGGAGTGATGAATTCGCCGGGCTGGGCGAGCGGTTTTATCATCTGGGGCCGGAGCGCGACCGGGATTTGTT
>Ga0209208_10005731_pt1 | contig 17241 bp, 9 predicted proteins | sample S1TSphfallax_3_FD_187694 | JGI IMG/M metagenome (GOLD analysis project Ga0209208, IMG submission 187694) | Host-associated microbial communities from peat moss isolated from Minnesota, USA - S1T2_Fd - Sphagnum fallax MG (SPAdes) (version 2) | ecosystem: Host-associated > Plants > Peat moss >... | reverse complement strand
AAAAAATGAAATGTAGATTTGTACTCCCACTGACTGTATGATAAGAAATGCATAACTGACCAAAATCTTCTTTCACAAAACCAGAATTCCAGCAAGCAAAAACTCAATGAAAATTGTGAAAATCACTGAACACCTTGCTTGACAAGAGCAAAAACATTTCAACCATACACACAACTGATTGCAAAATACGATGGCAATTTTCTTATGAAAGTTCTACTTCATAAGATTTACAACCCTTTAGTAGCTATGCAAGTAAAAAAACATGGAAATCAGGTGGCGAATCCAAATGTACAAACTGAAAGCAATTTTTTACCCTAAAAAATAGACATCATCTCTTCTCTCACCAACTTGCTGCGGATCTTCAAGCTCCTTGTTACTCCATGAAGGAAAACCCACCATTGGATTGATTGCACAGTTTTTTCAGCCAATAACATGAAAGGGATATGAATCCCTTGATCCATTTTCCCTCAAAATGCTGCTAGAGAAAATGGGTGCAGAACAAAAAAGACATATTGAAGGTGGAACTCACTCTTGGGTGGTGTTTTTTTTTCTGTTCCTTTGTTGGGCTTTATGTGGATGGAGATTTGTTCTGCTTTGAGAATTGTGCCGTTTTCTCTTTGAAGAATCTTTGAGCATCTCCCACCTTCTGCTTCAGAGACTGTTCAATCTCCCTTGCCTTGGGCTCAACGTGGGTTGTCCACGCATTGCATCCTGCTTGAAAGGAGTTTTGGACGGTGTCTCTCGTAACAACCCATGTGTCGGTAACTGCTTTGACTAGATCTGGTTGAGACATCCTGCCATATCATCAAACACATGAAAAAATGAAAACAAAACAAAACAACATCAGATCTACAACTTCAAGGTTTTTAATCCCTCCCACCCCAAAACCAAACCAGAAAAAAAAAAAAAAAAACCAACGACAACAACAACAACAACAACAAGACTAGCAAGAGCAAACCCCAAGAGACAAAAGTAGTACTGAGATTCTTACCTGCAGAATACTGGGAGTTTTTTGGGTTAAAGAAAACCAGCAGCTATGTGAGAAAGAAAAATACTCCAACAACAAACAAACAAGGCGCATGGGAGGCAAAGCAAAAACCTTGAAGAATCAAAAATCCCAAAGTAGAAAGGGAAGAGAAAAGGGTACCAAAAGGGAAGGGAAGGGAAGGGAAGGGGGAGGAAGTCCAAGGAGGAAACTTGACGTGCAAAACTGGAATTCAAATTCTTCGCATGTGACCAAACTTTGGGATTGCCTTTGTGACTCATCACCAGACTTGTGTTGGGTTGGTAGGTAGGTAGGTAGGTACCAGTCTAAGCAGTGTTGTGTCAGGTAGGTAGGTAGGTAGTTAGTGGGTACCAGTCTAAGCAGTGTTGTGTTAGGTAGGTAGGTAGTTAGTAGGTACCAGTCTAAGCAGTGTTGTGTTAGATAGGTAGGTAGTTAGTAGGTACCAGTCTAAGCAGTGTTGTGTTAGGTAGGTAGGTAGTTAGTAGGTACCAGTCTAACCAGTGTTGTGTTAGATAAGTAGGTAGTTAGTAGGTAGTTAGTAGGTGTGTGTGTGTGTGTATATATATATAATTATTATATATAATTATTATGTTATGTTTTGTTAAAAATGGATCTAAACTAGTATTAAAATTTTAATTGAAAATTTGGAATTGGAATCAAAAATTTACGGAACCTTGGAATTGGATTCCTCGGTTCTATTTTTTTATTGTGTCGATGACCCATGATATGAACCAAAACAATTTCAATTTTTCTTTCAAAATGGGAGCTGGAGGTTCTTCATTTTATAATAAAAAAAAGAGTCAAGAACTGCCAACACCGATAAAATAAATAAATAAATTAAATTTAAAATTAAATTATTTAAATATATATTAAATATTAGTACAAATATTTAAAAAATCATTTAAACATTTATCGGTTACAATTTTTTTTTTAAAGGGCCAGAATTTTTTTTTTTCCTTTGTGTGATGAGTAAAGGATCTTGGCCGTTAGATATGGGAAAAGAAAAAGCCCTCCAAATAGGTCATTACACACACAGTAAGGCCTTCAGATGGGGGTATCCACCAGAATTCGATGCCCGCCGCCCTTGGCTGCTGCTGCTGCTTCGGGCAGGCACCTTTTATTCTGGTAAGGACTAAGGACCCCGTCCAGGGCCCTTAGCTACCACTGAAAAGGGCCACCAAGTGAACAAAGGAAGACAAGGGATAGACAGCTTACACTTATAAGGTTTGCAGCTCAGCAGCCCTAAAACCCTAAACCCAAGGTGCGAAGAGTGCTGGTTCTGCAGCTCAGCAGCCCTAAAACCCTAAACCCAAGGTGCACAGAGTGCTGGTTCTGCAGCTCAGCAGCCCTAAAACCCTAAACCCTAGGTGCAAAGAGTGCTGGTTCTGCAGCTCAGCAGCCCTAAAACCCTAAACCCTAGGTGCAAAGGATGCTGGCTTCCCTTCTTCTTGTCTCGTCTCGTCTTCTCCTCGGCACAAAAAACTCTGGTACATGAGGTCGGTGCAATGAAGAAGCCTCTCAGAATTACTTCTCCTGCGAAAATCCAGAACTCGAACGGTTTTTTTGGCGAAAGAAACGAACCGAATCGTTTCTGTTTCCGTTTCTTAATTCAAAGAAAAAAAAACTCTTTGTTTTTGTTTTTGCAACTATGGAATCATCAACTTGAAAGAGAGAGACAGTCGATGATGATGATCCTCATCTACTGGAAGAAGAAGAAGAAGCAGAAGAAGAAGAAGAAGAAGCAAAGGCCAAAGGTGGAAGCAATATCTCTCATAGCACAGCAGCTGCTACTACAGATTGCAATTCTTCTGGTTGTCAAGAAGCGCGAAGGATTTGTGATTGCCAGAAAGAATGAGGCCTTTTTTTGTAGAGAAACCATCTTCTTCTTCTTTTTTCAGCCCGCAACAACAGCAGCAAGGAGGAGGACTGAGCACCAACAGGCGGCGCAGCATTGCAGCGAAATTTGGGACCAACGCTTCTTGTTGTTTTCTAGTGTTCGTTTTCTCGCTCCTCATCTTCACTGCCCTTACCATTCTTGTTGCCTACAAAGGCCCGGATCCATGGATGATACAGCATCGTCCTCCGCGATCCTCTGCCAACGACCGGTTGCTTGACAGAAGAGCTGGTACCGACAATTCCAGCGTTCGACAAAAACAAGAGGACGACAACTCCGCCGTTTCCTTCAACACTAGTGCAGCACTCAACAACACAAGAAGATCTCTTCCTCCTCTCCTCACCCTTTCGCAAGAAGAAGGAGAAGACATTTTTCCCGGCATTGCTGCCGAAAGCTTGGCAACCAGCAGCGGAGGAGGAGACCCGAACAACATCTTCTTCCGCCACGATCACAGGTACCTGTATTACACTCGAGGAGCCGATTACTGCAAAAGCATGAGCCAGTACATGTGGAGTTTGTTGTGTGCACTGGGAGAGGCACGCTTCCTGAACCGGAGCTTTGTGATGGATCTAGACATCTGCCTCCCTGCTGCATACAATCCTCCAAGCTACAGAGATGAACCAGGCAAGGATTTCCGCTTCTACTTCGACTATGGGCATTTGCAAGAAACCACATCCGTGATCGAGAAGCAAACCTTTGAGAAGGAAAGGGAGGAATGGCTGGGTGGGGAGCCGAACCAGAACCAGGATCTGCAGCTCCTTCATCATCATCCCACCATCAGCAGTGCGAACAATGGGATCACAGAGCTTCATGTGTCAGACCATCATGCAGTGAAGCCTGCACTTCTGCTGAATGAGACTAGCATCATCTTGTTCCGCCACTTTGTGAATGAAGAAGAATCAAAGAATTACTGGTATCGTGTGTGTGAGGAGGATGATGCTGAGGAAGAAGAAGATGTTGCAGCAGAGAATATGATGTACAACTACATTGAGAGGCCATGGAACTCTGTATGGAAAGCAAAGCCTCTGATGAACATTGTCATGGCAATCTGCAACAAACTGGAATGGGACTTCGATGTTGTCCATGTGGTCCGAGGTGCAAAGGCCAGCAACAAAGATCTCTGGCCCAATTTGGAAACCGATACTTCTTCTGAGAGTCTCTTGAGAAAGCTCTGGGATAAGATTGAGGAGAGGCGGACAATCTTCATTGCAACGGATGATGAGCTTGATGTTCACTATTTGCACAGGCTAAAGACAGACCTGAAGGTGCGGTACAATGTATTTGTGTTGGATGATTTTGAGTATCTTTGGGCCAAGGACAACAGTCAGTGGTACACTGAAACTACTAAGATTCTAGCAAATGCAACAACAAGGTGGGAGCAGCAGCAGCAGCAACTGGTTGCACTTGATGGCTACATGAGGATGGTGATTGAGTCTGAGCTTTTGTACAGAGGCAAGACAAGGATCGAGACTTTCAATGATCTTACCCAAGACTGTGAGAATGGGGATAAGTCATGTAAGTAAAGAGGCAGAACTTTGTAGCAATGTTGATGATGATTGATCCCAGATGACAAAATTGATGACTATGATGGTATAGCTAGCTATTGATCCAGCCAGCCAGCAAGTGGTACTGCTGGAACTAAGAATCTGAATGCAAGGCAACTCAGGTCAGTCACATGTGATGGCTGGCTGGCTACATGAGGGCTGGTGGTGATAAGAGTCTGAGCTTTTTTTTTGTACAGAGGAAGAAGAGGATTGAGACTTTTTCTATGGCTCTTTCCTTTCTCTCCAGCAGCAAATGTACCACAGAAGTTAGTTCTCTGCATCACAAACTGATGACTGACTGATGATTTTGGTGCAAAAGATTTGAGTGATAGAATGTATTTAGTGAGATGGTGTAGGACCAGGAGCAATTGTGTAGTGGGTATCAGTTTTTACAGCCAATTCAAGACATTCTGTGCTTGAGCTCTCCATTTGGCATTGATTACATTTATGCAACAATTTACCGCTTACAAATTTATGTTGATGGGTTCAAGCTGTAATCTCTAAAGCTTTCAAAACTTTGTTGGTAATGCTCTCATTGTGAAGAGATTATTCATTTGAAAGCTCCTGATGTCTGACTGTATCATCATCTACATGCAAAGAAGTAGCAGCCAAGAATTCCAACTGCAAGGGATTAGTTCTGTAGATACTTCTGCATTTGAACTGTGACGCACCCCCAATTTAATTCTATTAACATGGGGTCTGTGAACCCTCAATTAACTATCATCAAGAAAAACATCTCTTAGATTCTGAAACCTAAACCCTAAACTACCCACTCTTTTTTTTTCATAGGATTTTATCCATGATCTATATGATTGTTAGTATCACAATCACCAACAAAAGAAGTGTTCTTGATGGTCTTCAGATCTATCTTCTTAAAATATTGATCAATCACGCTTTATAAGGTATGTGCTATCTTCTGAAGCATTTCTTTGAGAGCTTTGTCAAATACCACTGCAGAACAAACTTCAAGTTCAAGCACTACTAACCCTTAAATGTTAATATGGGTTCATGTGAAAAGAGTGCATAGAAGAACAGTGCTGAAAACTGGCAATGACAGGTTCAGGGTTTAGCAGGGGAAATCAGAGACAAAATAGGGCTAGCCGCAGCCCCGTCCAATTGTGCACAACACAATTTTTTATCCTAGCAAATTCTCAAGAGTCATTTTGAAGCTACCCATTCAACCAGTGACCAACTGGTGTTATTTGGGTGAGCACTTCCTTGGTGGCTGATCGGCATAGCGCTACACATCCCAGTGAATTCCCTGGCATGACTGCATAGTGCATGAGCACCTTCATCAACACTAATGATGGATTGAACGCTCAAGAAGCAAATGATCTTTTAGGTCAACACAACAAGCTCTTCCCTAAAAACTTTGTTCAGTTGACCACTCTTTCAAAGCTAAGAATGCCACCTTGGGAGGGAGGTTAAGATTGAACCTCTCATGGTTCATTGTATTATTATTAGCTATGAAGAACCATGACAGAGAGGTTTTTTTCCTCTCGCCCTACTTTCTTCCACTGTCAGTTGAAAATGCAATTTTGTTTCCCACATCTAACCTACTACTAAATGTTGTGGGAGAAACTTATCTTGCATCGGAGGAACTAACTAAATGAAAATGTTCGAACTTTGAGCTCATTGTGTGTGCAGTGTTCGCTTGCCAATGAGGTGACACTGGTGAGGGAGCACCCGCATCATGATGGGTCCGTCTAATGTGAGCAGCTCACCATCAATGCCACATGCCTGATGGCCCCTGATGCTTGGGTTCAACCACACTGCTCGTGCCTGCTCCACCAATTCAATAATTGTGTTAGTACTACTAACAGAAGCCCAAAAAACAAAACTCTTATAAAACCCTGTGTAGGGAGAGATGGTGACAGACCTTGATGCACTCCACAAAAGGAAGAGATATGTGACGGCCAAATTGCATCAAGAGGAAGAAACGGAGCAGCTGAAGCCGGCCAACATTGTGGACCAAAAGCAGATGCACATTGCCATCATCATGCTCCGCAGGTGGTGCTAGTGCCTGTGACTGAATGCATTGAACTGTCTTGCACTGATGATTGCACATCATGACCCCAAGAAATGGGCCACCCCGACTCTCCCACTTCTCATCCTCAACCAAGAAATGCACTCTTGACTTTGCAATATCTGTCTCTGCTCCTCCTGCATTCACATCAGACATCCCCTCTAATGGGCCCCATCGTGTGCCTGCAGTGGTGGAAACTGTGTCACCCAGGCAGCTTCCAGTTACCTCCCTCCATGCTCCTGGTGCTGTTGATCCAACTGACTTGGCTTTTGACTTTGACCTTGTCCGTGCCCTTGGTGATGGACTGGCAGAGCTTACTGTCACTGTTTCTTCATCTGGAGTAATTATTCGTGGCAAAGGTCGCTTTGCCTTGCCATCAAGGCCCCGCACATAATCTGAAGGCTCATAGCTTGCATTCACTACACCTGCAAAGTCACTGTTACTGTTTAACCTTGTTGGTGCCGCCAGAATCGGAGAGGAATCGATGCTGCTAGCCAAGGCCCCTGGGTCTAGTGTAGGATTGTGGATACCATGATCCACCTCCACATGTTCAGCATCAAGACCAGAGAGAGCTGGTAGATAGTGCACTTCACATGTATAATGAGACAGACATAGCAGGCGCAGTACCCCTGCAACAAAATACCGTAAACGGCCGCACCATCGCTGATATTTGGCTGAGAGTTCCAGCACTGCAACCACCTCCATTTCCACCCCCCAATGAAGAAGAAGCTCTAGCCCAAGTTTTCACTTCAACCCAAAAACTGTATAGAATTGATTTGACAGCTTTAAGTCTAGTATCAAGGATGGCAGTGAGCTTATAAATGCTTGAGTTGAATGAATGGGAGTAGGGGAGGTAGGTGCCATTGGATGGATCTTTGAGTACTAGAATTTGGAACTTGTGGAAGGAAATTACCATCACTCATGAAGCCATAGTATGCAACAGTAAGCCCCATATGCATGGCACCCGTCTTTGTCCACTCTACACCAAACACATCCATGGCCACCATCCCTCCCTGCAGTTTTTTTTCCCCGTCCTTGTTTTTTGTCAGACCTGCCTGATTGCAAACATGAATCCTGGGTTTTGGAACAGTTTAGATAGGTTCAGGTTTCAGGGTTTAGGGTTTACATATGTTGTAGCAAACTATCCAACAAAGTTGCAGCTCTGTAATTGCAATGCAGTTGTTTTGGTGCATATAGAAATCTGAACTTGGACAACAGCAACCATAAAACTCTTACAAATCAAACCCGTGGAACCAATGAGCCTACCATATATTGGGGTTGGGGCTTCAGCCTATTTCAGCTGCACCAGTTAGTTAAGACCTGGAAAAGGTAATGCATAAAGCCTGTCTGCAGGACATATTACCATTGACTGTTAAGTTTGGCAATGCAGATCCTGTAGCTTCAAGCTTCAACATTCCACAGACAGGGTTGAAGTCAAAAAATTAAGCCATATCAGAAATCTAGTCCAGCAGATGGTTATCACTGCAGTGGTTGTGATTGGTAACTAGGGTGATTGATACAGGTTTTTTTTTTTACCTTGACTATCATGAGAGCAGCAGCTATTGGATCACGAATTCCCAGCACAGTCCAGACAAGTGAGTTGTCGGACCCAGCTGGAATGATGCCAATGGGAATTGTGCAAGCTGCCTCCACATCATCTCTGCTTGACAACCCATTAATCACCTGGAATCAAAATCAAAGTTTCAAGACATAAATGTGAGGGAAATCTTTTAAAAACTGCATTTTGGTAGGACCAATGATGGAACTTTATTGGAGAATAACACAACATATATGAGTTTCAGGGATGAACAGCAAGAAATTGGAAAATTAATAATAAATTACCTCATTAACGATGCCATCACCACCTACACAAATTATGCCTGCACTGCCATGTACATCAATCAGAATGGGGATGACAGAAATGTTAGACTGGTGAATTGACAATTCCTACCACAATTCTCTGGGATTGTACATGTGATCTTGCTAGAGCTGAGACCTAGAAGCTGGAAATATAAACAGCCAACAATCCATAAGTGCCATGTATTCAAATAAACCGCCACCAAGATCATTACCATCAGGGCATTTGGAGAGCTCCACAGTGGATGCCAGAGTTTGAGCATGGTGTGGATGGGTTGTCTCCACCACCATCAGTTTAATCCCTGCAAGCTGTTACCCACCTCACTCAAACTGTGTTTAGGAGCACACTTATTCAAATGCCTTCAACAACCCAATTATTCACTCCGTGATTCTACACAAAACAACATGCAATATGGGCTCTACTCCAGGGACAGAGAGTTATACCTCAAAAATGGGCTGCACTTTGCTGTGAAAAACCTTAAGAGCACGTCCTTGACCAGAGTGAGGGTTGATCACCACCAGCATCACTGGTTGTGGGCAGCATTTGACAGGGCTCTGTACCATCACCACCTGCTCTTTCACAGGAGGGCTTCCATTTAACTGTTGCTGATGCTGCTTTGGGGGAGACGGTAGAGCATTCACGTGGCAGCCATGCTCACCAAACGCTGTAGCCCACCGCAAGGCCTCCTCTTTATTTGATGTTCTGAATTGCAAGTCAGTACGGCATCTGCGCGATGAAGCACCAGGTATCCATCGAGGTTTCACCAGTGCATATGAATGGATTGTGAAGTTCTGACTCCCAACAGAGTATGTCACCTGGACCATAATGCTACTACTACTGTAAGTACCATACCACAACTACATCATCAACTACGGCAACTACATGTTACCGTTTGAGCATGTGGGTTGTTGTTCCTTCATTTGCAAGGGATCTAGAACAGTTAACAAAAATGGTGCAATGTTGAAATGAAGGTTGAAATGGCAAACATACCGCAACTACATCATCAAGGGAGAGACAATGCAAAGCCCAGATGAAAGTCTTGGTGGTCAGCTTGGCGGATACTTCCACAGGGGGTACTAGCTTGGATGGCAACCCTTTTCCAGCTAGTGTTAGATTCCCTGCCATCACCATCTCACCCAGCAGGTTGGAGCTCTCATCACCTTTGACATCAATCCTTATCTCACTCTTGTTGGTGCTAATGTCATCCAGTTCACCTGGTGATGATGAAAACTGTTTCATACTCCATGGCCCCCCACTTCTGCGGGATCTGTGAAAGCTCCACCTAGAACTAGTAGGTATTGATTCCATGGGTATTTGTGGGGCCATCTGCTGACTGTCATCGTTGTTGCCATCTCTGGGTGTATCTGTTGCATGGTGATTCTGGTGCACAAATGCTCCAAGTGGGTTGATTTTGTGAGATAAAGCTCCAAGCTTCCCACAGAGTGACCGCATGATATTTTATCCTGATTTCCCATCCAGTCAGTAGAGACACAGTCATAAGCGAGCTAGACTGATTGTGCAGTTAAAACTTGTTGCATTATCTTTTCCCTTTAGGGCAAGAATCCAGCTATAGATAGCATCACCCTTCCATGTCCCCATGACTACTGCTGATGATGATACATACACAGTTGAGCAAGACACACAAAAGAAAAACAAAATGGGTCAACAAAACATGAATCCAAACATTCTCAGACTGATATTAGAAGCACCACATTTTGCAAACAAAAATTCAATTGGAACTTTGCAATTGGCACCCAAAGATGTGGTTTTTCTGCAGAGAATGAACAGAACCTTGTAGCTTCAACACAAGGGTTTTCTGGATCTATGTGGCATGACTATGGATGTTGCAAGTTTCCCTGCTGCTTATTGAGCTTGTCTACTGCACCAACAAAGACCTGCATTTTTCCCTTGCGCTAGAACCCAAGCTGTGCTCCTAGGACTCATAACAAAAAGAGACAAGCAATAAGACCCCTGCTTGCTGCAGATACGAAATGTGTGTCAGAATCTAGAAACAAAATAGCATGCTAGTACTGCAGTGTGGAAAATGGGAATTTCTTTTGTTTGCATTCATGGGTTTCAAAGAGGAACTGAACTCAGTTGCTTCATGCCGTAACACACTCTGAACTGCAAGCTCATAAGAGAAGTATCATAGCAATTTGCAGTCTCTGACTGCTTAGAAACCAACCTGCACTTCACCCTACCATCTCTTCACCAAAAATATGTATAAATGAAAAATTAAAGAGGAAACAATCAACAACTCTTCACCTTTGTTGCAAACAAAACAGGTGACAAATTGACACATCCCAATTGGGCATTCTGCGCTTGAGCCACCACAGAATGGGATATCATGTCAATCATCACCACCCAAGAAAAAAAACCAAAACCCTAATCTGTTGTCCTTGATCCACAAAAGTTACCAAAGACTTTGGAATGAGACTTGCACAGAGAGAGAGAGACACGCACACGCACACGCACACGCACACAGAGCTTTCCCACAGAGAGCTCTGCCCCAAAAGGAATCAACCCACCAAGACAAAACAAAACCCAAGAGCCATTGAATCACAGAAAGCTCATTTGCAACCAAAAATAAAAAGCTTACCTTGCTTGACTGGCAAATGATGCTCAGACTTCTTTCTTTCTTTCTTTCTTTCTTTCTTTCCACCCAACAAACAAAACCACTCCCCCACAAAACTATTTTTATGTCCAGCAATGTAGTAATGCAATTGCCACCCACAAAAGCAAAAACCCAACCAAAAGAGACCTTCTCTTCTTCCCCACCACCAGCCTCCCCCAAACAGTAGCTTCCCCACAAAATAAAACCAGTTTAGAAATTAAAAATATCACCACCAGACAGACTGTTCTAGACAGGTGAAAACAAACGCGCGCACTTTCTTTCTCTGTCAGCAAAAATCCTTGTCTACTCCAAACCCAAAACTGTTTGTTGTCAAGGCACAACAAACCCACAACAACAACAGCAACAAAGAAGAACAAGTGCAAATTTTGTTCTCAAATGTTTTGTTACTTACGACAAACTCTTTCTTTCAATAAAATCTTTGAACACCATCATCATCATCATCATCATCATCATCATTTTATCAAATCTTTGAGCATCATGATCCTCATCATCATCATCATCATCATCACCAGTTTTGCTTCTATTTTTCCATCACTCCCAACATTGTTTTCCTCAAAAGTTTGGTGGTTAACTTGCTACAAAAACTCCTCATTCAGTTAAATCTTTGAGCACCAGCACCACCACCACCACCACCATAATCATCATCATCATCATCAAATTCCCTCCTAGATTTCATCATTACCCACTTCTTTTTTCCTCAATGTTTGCTTCTTAGACTCTTCATTCTGTCAAACCTTTGAGCACCATCCCCATCATCATCATCCTCCATTTTGCTTCAGGATTTCATCACTACCCACTTCTTTTTTTTTGCCCTCAAGGTTTGTTGCTTGAACTCTTCATTTCAGTCAAATCTTTGAGCACCATCATCATCATCATCTTCAATTTTACTTCAATTTTTCATCACTACCCACTTCTTCAATTTCTTCCTGGAATGTTTTGCTGCTTAGATTACTACAAACTCTTCATTTCAGTCAAATCTTTGCACCATCATCATCATGCATCATCATCATCATCATCTATCTGATCAACATCAGCATCATCATTCAATTCCCAAAGAAAGGATTTTTTTTTCTTTTAAATTATGATTTACATCAATTTCCAAACAAGGATCTTCTTAATTTATGCTGCTATAATCTATCCATATACTAAACATGTACATAGTATGTACATACACACACAATAGACAAGATAAGAGTCATAGTTGTAGTTGTAGTTGTTGTTCAATGTTGTTGTTGGTGTACCAGCTCTCACAAGCTATCATATGCTTGGGGGAGATGGAGAGTTGGTCACTCTGAAGTTGTTGCTTTTGTTATGTGTTTCATTACATTGGTTAGTGCCAAATTAATGAATGATCTTGACATTCAAGTCTAGTATTGAAATCTTAATTCTATTTTCATGTTGAAAATGGTTATGGTAAATATTTCTCCTTTTATACTCTTGGCATGTTCACATTTGAGTTTTCTTTCTTGGCATTCTTGAATGTGAATGAATATGCATGCGCCTTTTTCTATTTTGGTTTATAGGTCATGTCAAATTTCATTTTGTAAACTTGCAAGTATCTATCTTATTGAAGATCGCAACCATGTTGAGCACTAAAAACATGAGTAAAGTAATGTTTAATAGGCATTGGAAGTCCTTTAGTGTGTTCAAATTAGGACAAAACTTGTAATAGGGATTTGAATATCTTCAAATGAAAAGAATCAAGGTTTATTTTTTTTTTCATTGATTTTGGTGAATCAATTTGATCCCCCAATCTACTTTTTTCATTGACTTGCAAGCACAACACTCACAAGAAAGATTCATAGGCTCGTGCACTTCAGTATTTGCAAATGGATTTGTGTGTTTGGGAAAGAAACTTGTGTGAGAGAAGTTACAATTGTCAAATCCCAAATAGTTTTTGGGTGAATTGCAAGAGGAGTATGAAATTTTTCATTTGAGTCACAAAAGGAGTCAAAAGGAGCCCAAGGGCGAAAGTTGGTAAAGTTTGTGCATTTTTTCGGTCCTAAAATTTGGCCAAATTAGTTGGGGTTTTGGCTTGGGCATGGAAAAAGTTTTGTAGTTTTGGCATCTCAATAGTTGTAGAATGGAGTGCATCAAGTGTGTCAAGCATAATGGAGCATTTCAAAGTTGTAGAATGGAAGAGTGGAATGTTCCAAAATTGCACAAATATTCTGGCTCCATAGTTCATTCAAAGTTTTTAGGAACTCTCAATCTTGGAAGTAAGGATTAGGATTGATAATTTCCACTTTTGAACTTTCCAACTCTAGGCATAATTTAAAGGCATGGTCTTAGTGGGTGCCTCTTGAGAATATGACAAAATATTTTACAACTATTTTGTTTGTTTCATTATATAGCTTGACATTTGGGGAGTTTTGTTTTGTTGATATGGTCTATTTCATTTTATTGTCACAATATTTGTGAGTTTGTGCAATCTATGGTTGCCACATGGTTAGTACACTCTTGACATTATAATCCTCCTCCAAACATTCCATTCCAATGAAGACTTCAAACATAATCTACCCAAAACTAGAAACATTTATTTCAACATAGTGGCAACCCATGCATTTGGGGTGCATAGGTTCTTGTACCTAGTGCCTACACCTAATCATCCAAAAAAAGGGTGCATGCCCTTTATATTCACATATTATAGGGGTTATGCACCTTACCTTCCCCTAATAAATGTAGGTACAATAGGGGCATGAGTTAGATGATGTGTCACTAACACACTTGGTAATCTAACATTTATTCCGTTTGGCAATTAACATGCACTATCATACATGATTGGATGATGACATGGCATTATTGCCATGTGTTAGGCAATGTGCAATACCATGTATTAATTATTGTGAACTATTAATTGATTATTAATTATAATATATATTTAAAATTATAGTGATGCAATTATGAGGCATTTTATTAGCCATAAACATATGGTGAAAAGTTTTGCTAGCAATGGATGCACATATGGGACCTTCCAACAACACAATATAACAAGGTTTTTGTAGTGTAATGATGTTTTATGAAAATATCTTGTCAACATTATTCAATCCTACATTTGAATGAAAAAACATTAAATCAATAGGTATGATTATAACTAGGTGCAAGTACACACATAGGAACCCAAAACCATATCAGATAGTGGTGAAAACTATGAACTTTTTCTTGACATTTTAAAGTTATGTCAATCATTCCAAGTTGTGTTAAATGATTAATATGAATGTTAAGGAATTAAAATTGAAATTTTGTTAAATTAAATTGTGGATTTTGGTTTTAGTGAAGGACATTTGAATTTGAATAGGTGTTGCGTCAAATTGTGGTTAATTTTACAAAGGACTAAGTAAAAGACTATTGTAATAACATAAATTTGATGGTATATATATATATGATAGTAACCTACTATCCACATTCAAAAAACACTCACAATTTAAAAGATATGAAATTTGAAATTTGTAGAAATTCAAAGTATTTTTCAAATTTCTAAATTTTCAAAAGTCATTTACCACATGTAAATGGGGTGTAATGTGCATGACATAGAAAACAAAGTTATAGTTTATAATACGAGAAACAAAAACCTAAAGTAATTAACATATTTTGGTATAATTCAAAATCATGATAAATTTTTGAGATGAAATGCATCATCTAGTAAAAAAAAAAATTGAAATTTCTATATTTATTCAACAATTATTAACATAAAACGTGTGATGTATTGGGGCAACTATATGTATTTTTTATAATAAGTTGCAAAAGACTTCATTCAAAAATTCTATCATATGAAAAAAAAAATTAAAAAAAAAAAAAAACTCAATCCTTTTGTAAAGTAATCTTGTTGGCTCCTTTGTGTGTACCTACACCTAACTAATGCTCGATTTAACAAATTAAATGCAACAAAAAAAAATGTTGGTATTATAATGATGCAATACCATTATAGCTCGACCTAACATTCTTGAATTCAACAATTGATTAAATAAAGCTTGATATCAATAAACATCACATGAGTATACCACTATATATATATATATATAATGTAGTAGGATTAAAAGATGACAACTACCACACAATTGAATAGTCGCACAAATTTCACATCATCATTTTCGAATGCATGTTGGAATGGACATTGGTATTTTTTTTTGTTATTATTGTCATCCATAACCAAGCTAAAGTCCTCTTGTAAAAAAAAATCCTTGGTTTCTCCCTAATTTGTCAGATGATCATCATTGATGACTTGTTTTGTAACAAACAATGCATCTATTTCACAAAACAAAAAAAATTTCTAATAATTTTTTTTAAAGACCCATCTTAACAATATCATGTCCGTCTTCATCTAAAATTTCATGAACCAATGAAAATACATTTGTAATGTAGATAGATGGAAATACAATTGGGAATCAAATTTATAAAACTTAAACTAAATTTTTTAAAATGTTTTAGGGTGGATTTATTATGCCAAAATGGTCATAATAAGATAGATGTTTGAATTTTTAAAAATTTGCAAGCTAATGTTGATATTTAATCTTTAGCTAATTTTTGAATTGTCACTTTATGTGTATTATAAGATCACCATGAATGATGATGTACCTACACCAAAGATTTACATCACATGAAATGTTTGTTATTGTGTGTTGCGAGTTGTTGTTACATGATATTGTTATCATCACTATTTAGTTGCAAAAAAACATCTACATAAAATTTAGTTTTTTGAAAATAAATTTCAACATGTGAAAATAATATTAACCATTTGGTGTCACCCTATGTGAAAGAAGATCTTTTTAACTGTTTTGACAAAAGATATTACAATTAAAATGTGCAGCTTGCTTCCCACAAGATTTTTGAATTGTTAAATCAATAAACATTGAATTGAATGATCTAAATAAAAGGATTTAAGATTTAATTTTTAAGCAAATAATTTTGAAAGCAATTGTCCCTTTCAAATCCATTTTATAATGTTTTTTTTATGCCATTGGCCATTATTTTCTCCAACATTCTACTTTATTGTTGTTGATTGCATTTTGTTCCATATTATTTTCAAAATTTTAGTGTTTTTTTATTAAAAAAATATGAACTTTGTTGGAATAAATAAAATTTATCATCAATGTATGGGGTTGATACAATCTTGACAAACTCCAACAAACCTTGACTTGTACTCATTCATGGACAAACACAAATTGGCCAAATTAAAACTTGCATGCAAAATAAAAGTGGGGGTGTGGATAATAATGAAATGATTGCAAAACTATAAGATTTATCCAATTGTCATGATAATGTTCCTCCCATAGTTATTGAATAATTTGTTTCAACCTCTAGGAGACAATCTATGGCTTAAACAACCCACAAACCAAAACGACAAAACTTGATTATAAAAGCAATCCACCAAATTATCTATTGAGATTTCATTGGAAGAAAAGGCAATTAAGGTTTGACAATGTGATTTTGAAAAAATGGCTTCAAAACCTAATGGACAAAATGGATGATGCTTACAAATCACTTGTTTTCATGTACAACAAGGGAAAGGACACATTAATGCCCAAGTGAGGTGTGCAACCAAAATATCCATAAAACAAACTCATCTAAATATTGTAATTGTGATGACATCATGACACTAATGTTGTAAAAACATTTTAATTTATAATAGTGGTTATTAAATGTCATAAAGTTTGATTTTTCATGTTTTAATAACTTCAAGTTTGAAAAGTCATTTCAATTACATTTAAAACATTGTGAAGTACATTCACAATTGTGGTACACAAAATGATTGTCCCATTACAAAATTGTTATGATTTATATAATTTATAAGTTTAGTTGTTTTTGTTATTTTGTTAGATAGGAATGTACATTGATATCAATATGGTAGAAAATCACAATTTTGATGATTAAATATGTCTTAAAACACAATTGAAGAACCATGTCCCACTAAAAACATTTATTGACAAGGAATCCATAATATTAACAAAAAAATTCCCACCAACATGATAAAAGTATGTTTTACATGATCATTGATCTGACATAAAGTTTTAGTTTCATAAAACACCAAAAATTGTGGATTTGATGTTATAAGTTTGAAAATTTTCACAAAAAATGTTGCATTAATAAGGAAATCATTTTTTTTTATAAATAATTAATTTACATTCCAATGGTTTAATGTAAGGATTATTATTTGATGTTTTAAATATAATCTTAATAGTAATTTTTTAAAATATTCATCCTAGAAATTTTATTGAATCATGCATTCATTATTGGTTTATACTTCAACATGGCATTTAAAATTTGTTCAATTATTTAAA
>Ga0209208_10005730_pt1 | contig 17243 bp, 10 predicted proteins | sample S1TSphfallax_3_FD_187694 | JGI IMG/M metagenome (GOLD analysis project Ga0209208, IMG submission 187694) | Host-associated microbial communities from peat moss isolated from Minnesota, USA - S1T2_Fd - Sphagnum fallax MG (SPAdes) (version 2) | ecosystem: Host-associated > Plants > Peat moss >... | reverse complement strand
TGACTTCCTCTTCCACTTTCCACCGCCTTTGATGTTTTGCAGAAACCAGGTGACTCCCACCATGCCTCCCCCTATCAAATGACTCATGCACGCTGCCTTAGATTTTGTATTTCTAGACTACTTCAAGAAATTTCTTGTTTATATTTGGAGGGCAGCCTATATTTGTCATTATCCCTCTTACAAAAGAGGCAAGATCTTATGGCCAGTCTTTAAGAGCATGAGGGAGCTTATGCCTACTTATAAGTGTGAGGTCTCAAAGGTGCTTTCCACTCCTAAATCTGATAGTCAGTCACATTAAAACCCTCACGATTTTAATTATTTTTAGGGCTGTGAGAAAAATTTAATTGTTTGGGATCCTCTGTGGGAAGAGCTTTTTCGAAAATTTAATAAAATTATATTTTCATTCTGAGGGAAAGTTTCCAGTGGAGTGATTCTCATGGATTAATTTCTGAGTTCTCATTCTCTTTTCTAAAAATGGGAAAAACAAATTGTGAGATCAAAATTTACTTATTGAACGGTTGTAGAGGAGCCCCAAAATCGTCTCCAACTACTGGAGGAAAGTTATCCAATAAAATAAAATTAATTGCATTCTTTTAGAAAGTGTAGGGTTTAAGGTGTGAGATTCATCCCCCTCCCACCAACTTGTGATCTATGCATGTTTAAGGCTTAGGACAAAGTTTGCCTTGTGCTCTCTCGTAGGTAAGGTGCATGGGTGAAGGATATTCCCAAAACGACCGGACTTGACTACACTTCATCCTAGGCCTCTTATTTAGGGAATGCCCCACCCTAAGGCTGTAACCTACACAAAATGGATGGCACCTTAAATTGTGGAATGGGTATGGAGGTGTGAGGAAAGCACTCCATGTGCAAGGTTTAGTAACTTGGTTGTAGTTTATGTAGGGTAAGGCCCTAGGGTGGGGGAATTCCTGAAATAAGGGGCCTAAAATGAAGAGGAATCTGACCTCCATTTGGAGAATATTTCCACCAGTGACCCTCCCCAAATGGAAAGCACATAGAGGCAAATGTTGTCACAAGCCCAAACACACTGAAATCAAAATGTGATATGAATAAAATGCACCTTACACCTACAAGAGCCCTCTTCTAGGAGTAAGGTGCCTTCTATTTCTCAAGAGGCATTATTAATGAGGTACCTTCCAAATACATTAGGAAAGTTCTTCAAGTGCATTACAACTGATTAAGCACTCCAAGAATTTTCTTATTGTGTTTGAAAGGCACCGTCTATCCATGGAAATCTATATATCCTTAAAGAAGAGGAGGGATATTATGCCAACTGGTTCATACTGGGAGGGATCTTATGGCCTCCCAATGTACACTCAGCTCTTACTTTACAATGGGTAAAGGCCGCATGTGGCGGACAGTCCCAAAAGGTAGTGATGCACCCAGCTACTGCCTTGTCCTAGGCCCCCTTACTTTGGAAACGCCCTCACCTTTCAGCTTAATTGTACACAAAAAGTCCCCTCCTCTCAAAGTATGCTTTGCATCACTCCCTAACATTTGTTGAGGAAAAATGGAGGTGGGGAGGGGTTTGGATGCATAGGCTCCCCTATACACTGGATTCTGCAACAGGATTTTTTTTCCCCCCAATTTTGTGAAGGGTTGATCATCCATAAGATGATTCAGCCAGATTTGGCAATAAGAAAATATGAAAGTATTAAAAAATCTAGCATGCTTCCCATATTTTTGGCTACTGGATGGAACTTAGAATAGAATCTGGTGATTTCTAATTTTTTTTAATCAAATAAATTTCTGCCAAACTGAAAGAAAATAAAATTATATATATATATATATATATATCACCATTTGGTGAACTTTTGCCAAAACAAAAAACATTCTAGAAAAGCATGAGCCTGCCAAAAAGCACACCAACAAGGGAAAAAATTCACCATTAAGGATGTCTCACATTATAACAAATCAAATTAAGTGTAGAGCAACCCAAAGGGAGGGGTGTACCCAAACAAGGGGCCTAAGATGAGAAAATAGTCTAGTTCCACCTAGCATTTGAAGAAATGTCCCCCACCCAAAGGCTTTACCCATTGTAAAGCATGAGACAATAATCACTCATATATAGGTGTTTCTTTTGCTTTGCGACCACACCCTAACTCTGTCAAATTGAGGCCTTTTGTTGCACTTTTGGTACCTTTGGAAAGCCCTCAACTCAGCAATATGCATGATTGTCATTTGACAATTTTTGGATTGATGAAAAAAAAAGTATTGAATTTAAAATAACTTTCACCTCTAGAAATTGATTAAATTTTTTTCAATGATTTTTCACAAGTGGAGTTTTTTTTTATCATATCCTTTAAAGCCTTGAAGATGTTTTTTGAAAAGTTTTATTGATTAGAGCCTTGAAGAGACTTGTCTTAGAATTTCTTAATATGTATATACTGGGGCTCATGGTGCTTCACACTACCAATGACATACAAGATATTACATATTTTAATATTAATATATTTAAATTTTATTTAAATACATTCTTTAAAAAATAATTAGTTACTAGACATTGCCAATCCATCATCATATGAATTGTCCATGAAATCTTTTACTTCCATTAATTCTAAAATATGAGGTTTAATTTTCACTTACTAAAACATTAATATTTTTAGCACCCATGATATCATTTTTTATGTTTTTCATTACCTTAAAAAAAAACAATCCAGGGCCTTTCCAATGTCCTTCCTATGCTTCCCAATCACCCTTGGTTTGAAATATATATATATAATGTATATTATTTTCAACCCTAGTGCTCACAACGTCTCTTATGTAGTTTTCAGTGTCTTCCAATATTATATCCACCTCCTTCAACCCTCATGCCCTTTATTAGCATAAAAAGAAATTTTTGATATCCAACTTAACAACTTTGGTGTTTTTAGGGTGCCTTTTTCAAACCTCTACTACTATTTGTTGTCATTTTTTGGTTCCTTGTTGACATTCTTGTCTTTTTGTTTTTCTTGATTTTTCATCGTCCTTGGTGTTGTTCTAGTACTTTTTTTTTGTCAACTGAATTTAAAACATTTTAAAATCAAAACATTGCATCAATTTGAATTTTGACTAAGGGTGTTTAGATTTTTAAATGTTTGCTAAGTTTACGTCCCATCTTTTACCTTTCAAAAACTTGGTGTAGCAACAAGCATAGTCATTTAAGGTTCAAAAAACTTTGAAATGATAAATCAAGCCCTCACTAAATTTAAAATAGATCAAAGTTGAAAGAAACAATGTATTCAATTGATGTGAAAATAGAAAATAATTAAAAGAAGAAAAAAATGTTTACCCATTCCAAAGATAAGGTGGTTAGAAGGGATAAAATAAAATGTTCAACCCCAAATCATGGGTGGAGGTGATATTAAAAGGTTGTCAAATGCTAGTTCCCATTAAATATTAATGAATTTGATGTTGAAAATGAGTTAATTAAATCTAACTAATTTCATAAACATAACATAAGAATAATGTAAACTTGTCAACTTTGATCAAATGTTTTGATGGATATATTTCATTTTCAATGTTCATTTCAACATGCTTTTAATTTTGATTAAATGGTGTCCACTAAAATATTAACAAAAATATATAAATAGAAATTTAATGATTTTATTTTTTTATATTGATTTAGTTAATCAAAATTATTTATGTAAATTTATTTATTACTTTTAGTTTCTATTAAAATAATTATTAAATTAAAAATGCCCAAAAATATTTTTGTTTTTTAAATTTTGATATATCAATTTTTAAATTATAATGGAATTTCATATTTATTTATTTGTAAATTTTCATTTTCAATATAAACCAAAAGCTAACATTATGTTAAATTCAATGTTACCACTTGTTGGAATTATGAAAATTACAAAAATTATGAGAATTAATCAATATCAAATCCAGGAAAAAACATTTGGATGTAAAGTGTGGTTTAGTGGTTTGAAATATACCAAAACATGTTTCTTTCACATGAAACAAAATGTTGAAATTTAAAACATTTCAAAAAAATTGCAATCATGATGTGAAGGTTGAGAATTTTAATTATAATTTAAGATTAATCTTTCAAAATATAAATAATGTATTATTTTGTAAGCCATTGAGCTTAAAAATGTAATTTTTGAATGAAAAGATGAAACACAAATGCACTTGAATGTGAATCATGCACTTTTAAATAACAACATGCACAAAGGAATCTCAAAGTTTTCAAAACTTTGGTATGATACATAGTGATAGTAGGTTGAAAAACATGTGATTTATGATTCACTTGCAATTGATGTAAGCAAAATATGAATTCTTTGAATAATGTAGAATTTGAAATCAAGAGCTAGACTTTGAACGTATTTCTAATTACACCCATAAATAAATAAATAAATTTAAACTTAAAATTTTTAATCTTTTTATCAACTTTTACGATTTTAAAAGTCTTGCCCATTTCAATTTGGACCCAATTTGCAAGAATTGGTGAATTACTTACAAACTATTGTGCTTCCTTAAATCTTCATTCCTTTTTTTCAATTTCTTTGTTTTTTTCTTCCCTCTTGTAAAGCTCCTATGCCAATAAATCATTCATCCTCCCATGCATTCAATTCAATTAATGACTCATATTGAAAGAAAGTTGTAACCCTCACAACGTATTCATGGGACGTAAAAAGCACATATGATTTAATAGATTCATAATATTTTCAAATGTACTTAACTTATTTTTATTAATGTAGTACGAAAGTAAATTCAACACATGTTTGTAGAATTAATGAATTTTGAAATTTTCATGTCAAAAATAAAATATTTTTGAATATTCCAAAAGAATGTATGATCCTTCACACACAAAAATCTTTGAAAAAAATAAAGTTGAGAATTACAGTTTTTTTGCAAATAATGTAATTAATGTCAAAGATGCCAAGGTATTATAATAATAAATATTTGTAAAATATAAAAATGACATCCATGTACAATAAATTATGCAATAAACAAGATCACGAATATTTTTTAATAGGTCATATTTGCAAAAGGGACAAGGATCATCAAATGAGTTTTTAAAAGCATACAAAAACATTGTCTCATTTAATTGTGTTTGTTTTATAGCAACATTTTAATCTTCTATCGTATTTTGTAATGTCAATAATAGTTTTAACAATTTCTATTAATATCAAGGATATTCTAAATTCATATATTAAGAAATTTCTTTTGTATCATTGCAATTTCAAATGATTTTATCTTTTGTTTCATCTTGGTTAAGTAATTTGACAAAAATGTATGTTTTAAATAGTTAGGTTTTTTTCTTTCTTTTGAAAGATGAATACTTATATTAGTTAAAACATGCTTGTGGATGTATAAATGGGTTGATATCATAGAGCACGTGCTATATAGTATTAATGTGATTCATCAAACTTAATCAAATTATCAAAACACAAATCAAAATAAGTTTTTAGCCAAAAATTTTAAAACATTGAGGAAAATAATTATCTTTCCTTCTTTTGTCCATTAACTATTTCAATAGTTTTTTTTTCATATAATGCACACATAATGATGTGAATATCACTTGGTGTGAAACACTTTAAATTAATCCAAATCACAATGAAGGAGAAAAAATATGTGCATGCCCAAACATAAAAGACTCATTACAAAAAATGCTCCATCAAAAATCACAATTTACATGATAAAAACACAATCCTACAAAATTATAATTTTTTAATTATATGGTCAACCTTCATTCTTGTTTTGTGTTCAAAACACATTTTCATTGGATCATTACCAAACTCATAAAACATTTTCACTTTTGGTTTCTTGTCAATTGTCCATGTAACTTTCACATATCATTTACATCATTGTAAAACATCACAAATTTATATGATTTATGATTTATGAAGGGGAAAAATAAAAGTAAAGAGGAGATTGAGTACCATGCATAATATCAAAATCATTCCATAATGGTTGTTTCCACACACTAAATGCCCAAAAAAATGAAATTAAATCATTCTCACCTTTTGCACTGACATATATTTTTGTTAACAATTTTTTGAACAATGTTAGCATATCCACATGAAGCTTAATTAGACAAAACATGTTTATATGTTAATGACATGACATGTTGAAATAACCTTGATAATGATGAATTTTGGCCAAAAAACAATGTGATGATATGAGGCAATGTGGAACGTAAAATAAATCAAACTCATTTGCACCAAAACTAAAAATGACAACACTAGAAAATAAGGAAACAACAAATGTCATTGTGGAAAAATCTTATTGTTGAAATGAGAGAAACTAATTCATTCCTATATGAAATTGAAATCTATTCAATGTATTTGAATTCAATTTTATTAAATCTAAATTCAATTCAATTCAACAATTGAATTAAGTTTCAATTGAATTGATTCAAATTCAACTAAAGATAAATGGTATGCAAATTGGTGGAGAATTTATTGAATATCTTCTTATGAATATGGTATTTGTCGCAACCCCACTTTGGCCAAGTGTGGGGGTGAAGCCCAACACTTCCAAAGTTGGGGACTTGGAGTCCTTCGGGACTCCCGAATGTTTAGAGTTCGACAGAAAGGCTCAAAACACCTCGCATTGAGGTGTTCTTAGTGTCATTGGAAAGGTCTTGAAGCGTAGATATCGAAAATGGCCTCGCATTGATCATTTGGACATCTGCAGCCCAAGTTATGGGAAAAAGAAGGGCCGGGAGTCAAACTGGCAATTTGACTCTCGACCATTAAAAGTCAAGAATCGACTTCTTCCCGACTCCGAATTGAGAGTGCGAGATGTCGTTGGAAAGATCTCGACGAGGGCTACAACTTTGGTTTAGACCTCGTTGCGATCGAGCTCTACAGTTGGGAGTTATGAGCTCCCAAAGTCCTGGGACTCCAACCGAGACAATTTTGGGACAATTTCGGGACTCCAACTTGGGAGTCCCGAGAAAAAGAGCCATTTGGATGTAGCCTCAGCGGAGCATTGCAAAGAATACTATATGGGGAAGGTGGTGGCTTCCCCCGAGTCCGGGCCGTGGTGAGTCTTGTGGTCCAAAGTGCCCGTGGCTTGTCCCAACACCCAAGGGTGTCCCGGAATGTGAACTAACCCCCGTGTGGTTGGTTTTGGATGCAAATTCAAGCTTGATCTACTAGTCCCTCTTCCTAGTCTAATCCCGGGACTTCTAGCATGCCCCTCTACCCCTCTATAGTGCTGGAAGTCGGGAACGCCCTTCCGAGTCCCAATTCCGCAACTTCACATAGGGGAACCCTCAAGTGGGTTCACCCCGGGACTTGGGAGTGCGTCAGTATTGGAAAAATAATTTTTAAAAAACACAAATTTGAAAATAGACCTTTTTATGCATCTTCATTTGGGAATAAACAAACTCCAATGTGGAATTGTCCAATGTATGACAACTTGAAGAACCTAAAGTTGTCCTACCTAAACTAGCTTCAATGAATCATTGTCATTGGAATTAAAAAAAATGTTTTTTTTCCCACATAAACTTTTTAATTATTTTGACTTTGATTGCAATGATATTGAAATGAATGACCTTACAAGATGTTAAATGTACTTAGGTCAATGGCAAAAATATTCAACACATATTTAAGGAAATTTGAAAAATACAATGGAGTTGCATTGAATTTTGAAGGTTTTGTGTTTTGATAAGTGTAGAAACCTCCACCCAAAAACATACCTTTTGATCTATTATCAATACATTAAAATGAACATGTTAAGTGTTAATTTTATGTTTGATCCATGATTTGTTTTATATTCAAATTGAACCAAGTTAAAAGACAATTCAATTCATGTGCTACTAAATTAACAAAATCATTTGTTTTTCTTTTTTTCTTTTCACAACACAAATTTCACATCACATTGAATAATAGTATTAGCTAGCAATAACTTGCCATTTAAAACATCAATGTTTGACCCAAGAGGTTGAATTGAAGGTGTGAATATATAATGTCCTTTAACATCAAGGCAATTAAAAGCTTTCCAATTTAACAATGTGACCATGGTAATGTTGTTGTATTCCCATTGATTGTTTGTATTTGGCATGTCACATTCAATTCACCTTTGTTACAACCAATGGTTGAGCAAGCTTATAGATTAAAAATAGACCTAAAAAATAACTACCCAAGATTGTATATTTCTTTTTTCTTCAACATATTCACAAATCTCAGGTTGGAAATGTTAAGTAATGGCAAGGAGTAAAAGCTTATTTCACTTAACAAAAGCATTTTTCATTGCAAAATTAAACATCCATGATTATAATAATTTGTAATTAGGTCTCAAATTTAATCATGTGTCCCATTTAGTTATGAACATTATCCCTAGTAGTCATGTTGACCACATGACTAATCATTAGAGTACATGTTCACATTTTATTAGTTTGAATTTTGATGACATGTATTTTTAACCCCTTGTTTGAGTAGTAATTAGGTATTTAATAACTACTACATGACAGTATTGAACCATCCATCCATTACTACATTAAAGGTTTTATCTTTCTATTTGTTTTCAAGTGGACCATTTTGATCCACTACCAAATGGTCTTTAGTTTTATGGTGCAATAATGCGAACAAGAAGATGACACACAATTAATGAGACCATCTATGGCAAGGATTGTTTTTTGTTTTTTTCAATGTCGTTTAACAAGCCTCTCCAACTTGTACTAGGTTTAGGCTAGGTGGCACCAATCACATGGGTAAAGGTGATTGGTAGGCTATTTCATGTTGAAGCATGTGAGTGCAAGGTGGTTATTGTCATTTACATGGGATGTGGGTTGGATGTGACTAGTTGTTGCTTAAGGTGAAATTATGGCTACAAAGTATAGACTTGTTTGGTGTTCCTATAACAATATTGACATGTTTTTCCAACAATGATACATGTATACAAAAAAATAAATCACTCACAACAATTTGTGTACAACTTTTACATATCAAAACAAAATGTTGAATTCTAACAATATTTTGTTGCATTTTCCACCCATCGATCAACAACAAATGTGAAAGAAACCAAGAAAGCTTTGACTAGTCAAAGTGATGTCAATGCACTTGCTCCTCCAACTTAATGTGCTTTGCAAATAGCTTGGCATGTTTACACTTGTTTGTGAACATCTTCATTCCCTTATCATCCCACACAATTTACCTTTATCAAACAATCTTGTTTAGTTCTTCTAAAACATTTGTAAAATGCACTATCATCATTCTACTACATTGAAGACAAAAAGGCACAGAGGCACAAAGATGGATGTACCTAAAAGGAACAACAAGTATAAACAAAATGTGTTCCATTCATAAATGGAAAATAGATTATGCGTGCACCAAATTATGGTTCATGTGACTTCCCAAAAAACTCATATACCAATGAGATTGTAAAGAAATCTCCACAACAACAATTTGAAGGTAATGAAATAATGTTTGACCTAAGAAGCTCAACATAACAAATTGTAAAGCTACAAAGGACCAGTATAGTATAATAGGGCACCAAGATCACCCCCCTAACTTCCTCATAGAGAAGCTCCCTCCAAGTAGGACCAAATAGGGGCTTCATATGTGCACCTAGCTTGTCAACATTATGATCACAATTTTTTAGAAGTTGAAAACTTTCAAACCAAGGAATGACATTACCACCATTATAATGTTTATTCTTGCAATGTTGCCATGAGGCAGTCAAATGGAATCCTAACATTATGTACATGAGGAGGTGATTAAAATAAGAGTTATTATATGATGGTGGTGAAGAACCCAACTTTGTTTGATGGGTTGCCAATGCCTAATCAAAGTTATACAACAAAATGTTTTCAAGGGGGGTTGAACCCCAATCCAAGAATGGATTTTGCCCAACTGCAGTTGAAAGTCTCCTACATGTGTTACAACCACACATAAGACAAGGAAATCAAGATGCCACATAAACACATAACCACAAGATGCCACATAAACACACAGCCACAAGATGCAAACACATTCAAAAGATTACAACTTTATGCCTTCAAGGGGGATTGAACCCTAATCCAAGAATGGATTTTGCCCAACTATAGTTGAAAGTCTCCTACATGTGCTACAACCACACATAAAACAAGAAAATCAAGATGCCACATAAACACATAACCACAAGATGCCACATAAACACACATCCACAAGATGCCAACACATTTGACAGACTACAATTTTATGCCTTCAAGGGGGATTGAACCCCAATCCACATTGGATTTTGCCCAATTGGAATTGAAGGTGACCTACAAACCAAAAAAAACATACATCATTCACAAGTAACATATGAATGAACTTAGACCTAGCTTTAGTGCAAACAAGCATAAACAAGAAGTTGGGTTGGGCGGGTGGTAAAAATGGAAACCCATCCATGAGTCAATTCTACCCAACTAAAATTGAAAAATTGACTTGCACAAAAGCACACAAAAATGGAAACTTGTTACACATTGAAATCAACTAAAAGAAAAAAATTCACTACAATGCATTCATATAAGCCCAAAGGCTAATGAGTTCAACATCATTACAAAGATAAACCCCCACTACATGAAAAACATACCTAGGCATGTGCCCCTAAAATGCATCATAAATCCACACAATATCGATGTTTGTTGGTTTGCCAATCTCAAATGGCAATGTAAAATAGAAATGTGCCTAGAGAATATAATTTTTGAGCATACATCCTAATGACCATATCCAAGTGAACTATGAAATGGTTTTTCAACTTGTTCTTGATGTAAGTTAAAGTCGAAAAGGTATGTTCATCCTCTACTAAACCTCATGTGATCACAATGGATATTTCAACAAGCTTCATAAACTTAAAAAACTTTTTTTAGAATGCCATTGGATCCCAACCTCTACCACAATTGAGATGTTGAGTTACAACTAAATGGTGGCAATATGGTATAATTATAGTTGTTTTTCATTGTGACAACAAAAAATATGCTTGGTGATCCAATTTCCAACCATCCAACAAAATTAGACACATCACACCATCATCATTGATTGCCTGGTGGTGACAATAATGTGATTTGAACAAGGCAAGGTGCCCAAGAAATCTCTGCTCAACATTGGCTTGCAACCAATATTCTGAATAGATTATTCCTATAGCATTCAAGACCTCTTGTGCATGGAATTTCTTGTCAAGTTCATTGATCAATATAGCATAGCTTGAGTGCATTGTGTGTTCACCTCTTGCACAAATTGTGCCCAAGCTTCTTCAATGACCATGGTATAGGGACCAATCAACTTGCATGTTTTGTGAATGTTGTATAATCTACCATAGTAAGAAAATGTTATTTGTTGGAGTCTAACAACTGAATTGTTCCACCAAACATGTGCAAAGGATTAGAGGTGTGGTCAATGAAATTCCGAAATTGTGGGACGTCATTGTAGTTGTATTTTTTCTCTTCATCACAATACATGTTGTGCAAGTCAACTTGATAAAGCTTCACACTACCCACAAAGTCACAAATAAAGGTCTTTTTGTTTTGAACATACTTCCTTAAACCTTATAGAGCTTCCAACATAGGCAACAAATAAGTAAACCCCAAAACAATCTCAATGTCACACAATAGTTCATAGTTAATAACTACGTACTCATTAGTAACAACATCTTCTACCATTTTCACCAAAAGAGTCTTAAACTCTTCAAGGACCACCTTGCTTGGAACAACCATGTAAATCCATTTGGTTTTGATGTTGCACAAAATTTTGAAACGTTTTGTCTCCATAGCTTTAACCATAACTTCAAATCTTTCCAAATTCCTTTTTGGACTATGATTGAAGTATTTGTACACACCTACCAATAATGTTTCAGTCTTCACAATTACGAGTAGATCTGAAAGGGTGAGGGCTATTAGGTTGGTCATGTGAGCTACCCAATGCACATGAATACAAAAAGGTGAGGACTTTCTTCCTAACTGGGTTGCAACCCCAATTTTGATGCATTGGAAGGTGGCAACACCATTTGCACTAAAACATACAACCTTAGTAACCAAGTCATGGTCAAATAGTCCCCCAAAACCCTTCACCAAATTTTGGATCATGTTTGTGAGGTTGTCTATTGTGCAACCTTCTGTGACTCATTCTAGATTCACTAAGATTGATGTCCTTTTGGAATCTTCAACAAAATAAGCATGAACTAAAATCCATGACTAGTTATTTATATTAGTCACTTCATCACAACCTATAAAACTGTAGTTTGTTGTTTGGATGGTTATTTTTGTAGCTACCAAAACCACATTGTTCATGCATTATGCCATGCCCCAACCATTAATGTCCATCCAATGTTTGTCAAGAATGTTCTCCACCTTCAAAAACTATAAGAACCCATGCATGCTCTCAAAGTTAGTCATGGGTCTCCCCAACTTGGAAAAGGGTAACAAATTGCATTTTTTTTTCTTTTGAACCTTATTATGCTTTTCATCTTGAAGTTGAATGCCAACATGTCCGATTATGGCATAAATCTTCTCATTCTGAACATGTTGGCTATCCAAACTGATGTAAGATTTCCCAAGCGCCTTGTTAAGCCAAGCTACCTTACACATCCGCTTACCACTATCTTTTTTCAACCCATCAAGTTTGGGGACAAACAATTTTTCCCTTCGTTCAATTGTGGAACAAACTTTGCATCGAACCATTTTCACCTTGCCATCTGGCCCACCAACCAATTCGGCCCAAGGAAACTTTTCCGCCCATGTATCCTGAAAGGTTTGATTTAACTCCCATTCAACCTTTCGTTTCTTCTTCATAACTACAATCATTTTCTCACCTCTCCCATCAACAGTGAGGTCAATATGATCAATCCTAAAAGTGTTACGGTTAAATGAGGTAAAAGCCCCACTAGCAAATGTAATAGGATCACCATCAACAACAACATGAGCCTTGCCTTTGTTAGATTCAAAAAAGACAAGGTGACTTGAATTTAGTGGTGCAACATTAGAGTTTGTAGAAAGTGGGATGGAAACACTAAAAAGAAGGTTTGTACTTAAAGTTTAGAGGTGATTCCAGGGGCATCATTGTGCACATTGTAAACAAAATGTACATTGGAATAACTTGAAACACATTAGTTGAAGACAAAAATAAATAAAAGCTTCTATTGAGCCTTAATTAATAACAAAATGTGCAAATGGAAGAATTTGGAAACACATTGGTTGAAAACAAGAAGGAAAGAAAAGTTTTTGTTAAACCTTAACCAACAATAAAATGCACAATGTAAGAACTTGGAAACACATTGGTTGAAAACAAGAACAAAAGAAAAGCTTTTGTTGAAATCTAACCATCAACAAAATGTGTGATGGAAGAACTTGGAAACACATTGGTTGAAGACAAGAAGAAAACAAAAACTTCTATTAAACCCTAACCAACAATAAAATCCACACTAGTTGAAAATATGAACAAAAGAAAAACTTCTACCAAACCTTATAAATGCATAATCAAACTTGGAAACACACAATTAAACCCCAAAAACCACCAGAAGAAACTTGGATACAAATAGGTTCAATCGGAAGAGTTCAAATGAGAATCTAGAAAACAAAGCTAGATTCACTCATTGTTTCCAATGCGCTTAAACTAGAATGATAAACAAAGCCATATGCATTCATTGTTTGCATCAAGCTCCTTAAGAACCCTAAAGATGACAATCCTTCACTAGTTGTTGAGCTTCTATTGAATTTGTCCGTGTTGTTATTGCACCCACAAATCCCATTTTATGATTGCAAGATCTCAATCTTCATAATGTAATTTAATTTGTTGTGACCCGCCCACAAATCCAAGATACTTTAATAAAGCCCATCTATTCAACCCATGCATGGTGGCGTTCTATTCATAACTCATAGAACATGGGTGGCGCTCTACTATCTATTCATAATTCAAGTGGCATTCTACTCATAACTATTAGAAGCAAGAACAGTGATGCATAATGAAAAGGAAGTGTAAAAAGTTGGTGAACTTGTCTGACAACATAATCCTAATTAGCAAACACCTCCTCAAAAGGTACCCTAGCCAACAACATATCACATCTCCATCGTTGGTGTGTTTGGCGATAGATATTAGGCATCAATGGATTCTCCTGCAAAAGGAAATAGTCTCCCAGTTAGTGCATGGCAAAATCATAATCCTAAACCCCTTTATAGATGTTGTTGGTGAGGATTTGAAGTCGCATAGATGTGAAACTTTGCCACACAAAAAAACGCTGATCTATGGGCATTTTTTATTTTTTAAATCCTAATAAAAAAAAGAATTAAATATAACATCAAAAAAGAAAATTGGATAAAGGTAATTGTGAAATTAGAAAAATGACACAACCAATGTTAAAAGAACATAAATGTATTGAATGTTGACTTGGTTAAACTTAATTTAATTTCTTTGCATTTGATACTATATATATGAATGTAATTAATGAATTTTCAAATTTCTCAAATTTCTCAAAGTAAACTACAACAATTCAGCTTTTTCATTTGAATTTACGAACCAAGTCAAAATAAATAAACTTTACATCTTCTTAAAATAGATATTTCTTCACATTTGAAACTAAAGGCTTTAAAATGTAAATACCAACCAACAAACTATATAGTTGCTCAACACTAGTTCCTAGTAATTTATTAAGTGTGCTCCCTAGTTCTTGTGATCCAAAGACTAGAAGTTCTGAAGTGTAACTATGTCAAATGAATTCCTATGACTCTTATCACACAAGAGTTGTTGATGTCCGTTATAAACATTACTTCAGTGCCAAGCCTTTATTCTTCTTTCTATCTTGACAAATGAAACTAGGGTTTTTCTTTTCTTTTAAATATATTTATTGTGCCAAGTTTGTATTTGTTTTCAGTTTCCTTTGAATTTTTATTTTTATTATTTTTTGGGTTTGCCCAAATATGTCTCCCAAAACAAGATCTTGCATTGTGTCGTTGCACCATTTTTTTTTCTGGTAAGAAATTTTGCCAAAATGCAGGGAACAACAAATCAGGGCTGTGACCCCTACAAAGGCTTCTTTTTTGGAAAATTATGAGGAGAATTGCTGAGAAGAGAAAATTCTCCAATCAGTTAGAAATTAGAATGATTTCTAAGCAAACTTGCAACAGGAAATAACATGTTGGTAATCTCTCTTGTTAATCAGATTAGTTTGCCTGAACCAATTCACTGTTGATGAGACAGAACACTGGAAGACTATCCCCAAATGGAGTGAAGCCGAAGAGTTGTGGAAGAATTGTGGACTTCGGAAGAGACTTTTTGCTGTCTGTAACATAGAGGAGGTTCATGGTTCAGTGAGGTGACAAGGATGATCAGGAAGAAGTTTTTCCATAGAATTACAGGAGTACACTTTTTCTGCTTGAAAGGGAAGCTTCACTTTTGCAACCTTTTTGTGTCAGCTCATCAGAGGAGAACTTGTTGGGAACTGCTGTTTCAATCTATGAGATGAACAGCTGAGTTCAACCTTAGGGTTTAGGTTGAGGGAGTGGGTGATTGATGATCCTGTGTAGAATGTTGACCATATGTTGATGTTGTGGGAATCAATTGCTTTGGTTATGAAGTCCAGTGTATCTCCAAGGAGATATTGTGATGCTGTTGTTTGATGGTTAAAGCATGAAGCACTTACTCAACACTGTTTTCAGTCACACTCACACCAAATAATCTTACCCAGTTTCTCTTGCTGTGCAAAAAAGATCATGCACATGATACACACTGCCTACCAAGCTGTCGAGTCATTCTACACACAAGGGGAACCTGAACCACTCTCCCACCCAAGTAATCTTACCCAGTTTCTCTTGCTGTGCACATGACACACATAGGCTACCAAGCTGTGGAGTCATGCTAGACTGGGGGGTGGGGAAGCTCCACCATTCTCCCAGCCAACCATACCTTTCTCATGTTCCCCCTTGTGCTCATTATCTGTAGGAGGAACTGACACTGAACCAGAAAGACGTGCAAGAGAAACCTCCACTGAAATAGCATCCACTCCATGAACCTCATGAGCCATGGCTGCAGGCATGATGTCATGATCTGTCAGCCGCATTTCAAATCCAGGACTGCTGGTAGAGGCAAGCGATGTCAGATAAGGATCAGCCAAAATAGAATTGCCAGGAGGAACTGGCACTGAACCAGAATGATCTGCAAGAGAAACCCAAACTGAAGTAGCATTCACTCCCTGAACCTTGTGAGTCATGATGGCTGCAGTCATGATGTTCCTATCTGTCAGCCCCATTTCAAGGTCAGGACGGACATCAGAAGCAGCCAATTCAGGATCCAGTATCAGCTGACCAGCATCGGCCAGCAAAGGATTGCAGTCAGTGCCAACAGGTTCTGTTGGTTCTTCTGTGTACTCCTGGTTGGCAATCTCCAGGGTATGCGGGGAGCTTCCGGCTGGAGATGCAGCATCTGGCAAATCAAAGTTAGCCTCCAACACCTCCCGGTATTGCATTATTGCCGCATCAGATGTGCCATCACCTCTGCCAGACAACAGAAAGAGAGAGGGTCAGCGATGTTGCTCAGTCTATTCTCACAACTTCAAACAAAGCTTTGCAAGTCTCTTGAAATTTTCCAAAACACGTAGTTGTCCTGTAACTGAAGCTCTGGCCCACGGCCTCGAAATTCCAGACGAAAACAACGAAGAAAATTGATTAGGGTTCGCTCTGTCTGAAACCTAATCTCTGGGTGAGACTGCGATGCATTCCGACTCAAAAAAAAAACCCCCCAACGTCAAGCGAAAGAACTCGCTTTTACACACACAAAGTACCCAAGGAAATCCATGTAGTTCTCTCAATCGACCAACTACACACAAATGCCTCACCTTGGTTGGTTTCCGAAATCTTCCAGGATTTTGTTTTGAATCAAGAGGCAAGCGCCTGTGGAATCTGGCGCCATCTGACGAGGATCAACGCCGAGCACAGCTGAGAACCACGCTTTTTTTCGCTCCGATGAACCGCTGACGACTGTGAGAGCTTTATCGTATCCTACAAACACCAAGCAATCCCAAAAAACACACACACAACACTCCGCACGGCGAACGCAGTTTAAAGAAAGAAACAGACACAGAGAGCTCCAGAGACAGAGAACAGAGTTTCAGAGACACACAAAGCTTCAGTATTAGGAAACAAATTCTTAACAAATTTCCCGGCAACAGAGCTCCAGAGCAGCAGGTGACGCGAATCACATCAGTTGTGCGCCGCAACGACGACAGAGTCCGCGTGCCCGACAATGTGTCGGGCGTCGTCGTCACCAACGAACGGGGCTCGCTTGGGTTGTGAAAGAGTCCATATTGCCAGTTCCCAGGACGTTTGTTGCTCCACTTCA
>Ga0209208_10005729_pt1 | contig 17243 bp, 15 predicted proteins | sample S1TSphfallax_3_FD_187694 | JGI IMG/M metagenome (GOLD analysis project Ga0209208, IMG submission 187694) | Host-associated microbial communities from peat moss isolated from Minnesota, USA - S1T2_Fd - Sphagnum fallax MG (SPAdes) (version 2) | ecosystem: Host-associated > Plants > Peat moss >... | reverse complement strand
TCGGGACATCCCGTCTGCCCGCCCTTTGGCTGTTCATCCTGGCCGTCGGCTCCATGGTCGCGCTAGAGCCCCTAACGTCCCTGGCCCTGCTGATCCTGGGTTATGTGAGCCTGGCGGTGATCGTGAGGCGCGCCGGGTCATCCGGCCCTCAAGTCGGCCAGATCCTCCTGGCGCTGGGCGCCCTGGGCCTCGTCGCCGCCCGGCTCTTCCCCCACCGATAGTCCGCACTGGGCTTAGGTTTGGGCGGATAACGGGTTGACGGCGCGCGGGGGCGGCCCAACAAATCCTCATCAGGGGGGAGCTGTTAATGAAACATAAGGCTTGGATCGCGGCGGGGCTGTTGATCCTGATGACCAGCGTGGCTTCGGGGCAGACCAGACCAAGCCCGCCGACCGTCCCCAAGCCCCCGCCTCCCGTTCAAAATCCTTTCAATCCCCGCGAGACCTTTGCGCCCATCGCCTTTCCAGAGGGCGTCGATCTTTATCGCTCTGGGGATGGATCGCCCGGCCCCGTCTACTGGCAGAACCGCGCCGACTACGACATTTCGGTAATCCTGGATCCTGTCGCCAAGACGCTCACGGGCCACGAGACCATCACCTACGCCAATAATAGCCCCAGCCAGCTGGATTGCCTCTGGGTGCAGCTCGATCAGAACGTCTATCGCCCCGACGCCCGCTCCGCGGTTCTGTTCGGCCGCTATCGCAAGCCCACCGACGTCACTGACGGCTATGTCATCGATAAGGTCGAGATCGCCCGCGACGGCGCTTTCGTCGCCGCCCCTTACCTCGTCTCCGACACCCGCATGCGTGTGGCCTTGGATCATCCTCTTCCAGGGCTTGGGGCCAAGCTGAAGCTGCGCATCGCCTACCACTATGTCATGCCGGGTCTTTTCGGGGGCCGCACCGCCTGGGTCGACACCCCCGGCGGCCCGATTTTTGATCTGGCCCAATGGTATCCGCGCATGGCCGTTTTCGATGACGTCCGGGGCTGGGATACGCTTCCCTACATCGCTCAGGAGTTCTATCTGGAATATGGCGATTTCGATTACGCCGTCACCGTCCCCGCCGACATGATGGTCATCGGCGATGGCGATCTGACCAACCCCATCGACGTGCTTACCGCTGACCAACGCGCGCGCCTCGCCAAGGCCAAGGCGAGCGACGCCACGGTCATGATCCGCACTCCAGAAGAGGTGAAGGCCGACGCCGCCGCCCCGCCCCCCAAAGGGATGCGCACCTGGCGCTACCACATGGCGAACACGCGGGACGTCGCCTTCACCGCCAGCCGTGCCTTCATCTGGGACGCCGCCAAGATCAACCTGCCCGGCGGCCGCACCTCCCTGTCGGAGAGCGTCTATCCCCTGGAAAGCGCCGGCCCGGACGCCTGGGGCCGGTCCACGGAATATATGAAAAACGCCGTGGAGAATTTCTCCAAGCGCTGGAGCGTCTATCCCTATTCCACCGCCGTGAGCGTGGCGGGCGGCGCCGCGGGGATCGAATATCCGGGTCTCGTGTTCGACGGCATCACCGATAAGGGCAAGGTGCTTTTCTGGATCACCGCCCACGAGATCGGCCACACCTGGTTTCCCATGACCGTGGGGTCCGATGAGCGCCGCAACGCCTGGATGGACGAGGGGATTAACACCTTCATCGATACCTATGAGTCCGACGATTTCGCCGGCGGCGTCTATGGCCCCAAGCGGGATAGCGAATATGCGCCCGGCGGCGGAAATCCGGTGGATGAGATCCTGCCCCTCCTCGCCGATCCCGCCGCGCCGCCGATCATGACCCGGGCCGATCTGATCTCTGAGCGCTACCGGCACCCGGTCACCTATTTCAAGGCGGCGCTTGGCCTTCGCCTCCTGCGCGAGGAGATCCTGGGCCCCGAGCGCTTCGACGCGGCCTTCCGCAAATATATCGCCGACTGGTCCTTCAAGCATCCCAAGCCCAGCGACTTCTTCCGCGAGATGGATAGCGAGTCGGGCGAGGACCTAGCCTGGTGGTGGCGCGGCTGGTTCTTCGAAAACTGGCAGCTCGATCTGGCCGTGACGGGCGTCTCCTATGTGGACGGCGACCCGGCCAAGGGCGCGCGGATCACCGTCGAGACCCTTGATAAACTCGTCATGCCCACTGTGGTTGAGGTGCATTATGCAGGCGATGAGGTGAAGCGCGTCCCCCTTCCGGTGGAGGCCTGGCAACTGGGCGCGAAGGCCACGCTCAGCCTTGTTGGCGGCCCCGCTATCCTCTCAGCCACGGTCGATCCCGATCACAAGCTCCCTGATCGGGATCGCGCCAATAACAGCTTCAAGGCGGGGGGGCCCTAGCCGCATGCCCTCGCCCGTCGTCCATGTCGAGATCGGCTCGAAGGACTCCGCCGCCACGGCCGCTTTCTACGCCGCCGTGTTTGGCTGGAAGACGGCCGCCGCGGGACCCGTTCATCAGGTGATCGCGGGCCATGAAGGCGGACCCACAGCTATGCTCAACGCCCTGGGCCACCCGCCGGATACCTACGTGCTCATCTATATCGAGGTCGACGACATCGACGCGGCGCTGGAGCGCGTCGCTACGGCAGGGGGAAGCAAATTCGTCGGTCCCGTTCCCCTTCCCGACGGCCGCCGCTTCGCCTGGGTGACCGACACCGCCTCCAACATGATCGGATTGGTGACGCCCGCGCCGCCGACCACGTGAATGGCGGCCGTCGGCAGCGCCATGGCGCCGCAGGGCGGGATCCTGGTCTTGGCGGGCGCATTGAGCGCGCTCGCCGCCATCCTCCATCTGGCGATTATTATCGGCGGACCTGCCTGGTATCGGTTCTTTGGCGCGGGCGAGGGGATGGCGCGGCGGGCCGAACGCGGCGCGCTGCGGCCGACGCTGATCACCTTGCTCATCGCATTCATTCTGGCGATCTGGGCGGCCTATGCCTTCTCCGGCGCCGGACTTGTGCCGCCGCTCCCGCTTCTGCGGCTGGGCCTGGTGACAATCGCCGCCATCTACTTGCTTCGCGGGTCGTACCTATTTTGGCTGCTCCTCGCCAAACCCAAAGCCGTGACGCCATTCTGGGTCTGGAGCTCGGTGATCGTGCTCATCTATGGCGTCGCCTACGCCCTAGGCGCGTGGCGAGTTTGGCCGCGATTGTAGGGTCCGGCGGCGCACCCCATCTCTCTCGCGATCCAGCCCCGAGGCCTCCTCATGTCCAAGCCCCTGAAAATCGACTTTGTCTCCGATATCGCCTGTCCCTGGTGCGTGATCGGTCTGGGCGGTCTTGAGACGGCTCTCACGCGCTTGGGCGAAATCGCCGCCGCCGACATTCACTTCCAGCCCTTCGAGCTGAACCCCGACATGCCGCCGGAAGGCGAGAACGTCGCCGAACATATCGCGAAGAAATATGGCGCCACGCCCGAGCAGTCGGCGGCAACCCGCAAGATGATCCATGAGCGGGCCGCGGAGGTCGGCTTCCGCATGGCGACCAACGAAAAGAGCCGCATCTACAACACCTTTCACGCCCACCGCCTGCTGCATTGGGCGGGACTGGAGGGCCGGCAACTGGCCCTGAAACAGGCCCTGTTCACGGCCTATTTCACGGAAGGTCAGAACCCTGGCGACTATGACGTCCTGGTCGCCGCGGCCGTCGCGGCGGGCCTCGATGGGGAAGAGGCCCGCAAGGTCCTTGACCAGGGTCTCTATGCCGCCGAGGTGCGCGCCGCCGAGCAGCACTGGTTGCGCGCCGGCATAAATTCCGTGCCGGCCGTGATCGTCAATGACCGCTACCTGATCTCGGGCGGCCAACCCGCGGAGGCCTTCGAGCAGGCGTTGCGGAATATCCTGGCGAAGGCGGCTTAGGGTAGCGCCCGGCTGAAGAGGCGCTCCAGTCGCGCTGAAAAGGCCCTCACGTCGGTGGGAACCTCGCCATCGGCGATCTTGGCGTCGTCCAACAGAAGCCGGGCCGCATCTTCCCGAAAAGCGAGATCATCATCACCGAGCCGGCTGAGCGCGGCGATAAGTTCATGCTGGGGGTTGATCTCCAACACGGGCTTCGAGCCGCCGGGCAAACGGCCGGCGCCCGCCAACAGTTTCTCCAACTGCCGATCGACGCCGTGTTCATCGGCGACCAGACAGACCGGGCTCTGCGTCAACCTGTCGGATGCGCGCACATCGGCCACAGCCTCGCCCAGGGTGGTTTTCACGAAGGCGATGAACTTGGTGACATCTTCGGGCGCGTCGGCGGGGCGGCTCTGTCCCTCCGTGAGAGGAATAAGCGCCAGATCGGCCGCGCCTTGGGTGACTGACTTGAACGGCTTTCCTTGGTAGTCGAGACCGGCCGCAGCCCAGAAACTGTCGATCTGGTCGGTCAGCAGCAGAACCTCGACGCCCCGGGCGCGAAAGCCTTCGAGCTGGGGTGATGAGGCGAGGCGCTCCAGGTCGTCGCCCGTCGCATAATAGATCGCTGTCTGGTTTTCCTTCAGGCCGGCCGCATAGTCCTTGAGGGATCGTCCCTTCCCATCCGACATCGAGGTCGTGAACCGCGCGAGGCCAAGCAGGGTCTCGCGGCGCGCGAAATCCTCATAGAGGCCTTCCTTCAGCACAGGGCCGAAATTGTCCCAGAATTTGCCGTAGGCCTCGGGGTCATTGTCCGCCAGCTTCTCAAGTTCGGAGAGGATCCGGTTTGTCACGCCCTTCTGAATGGCGGCCAGCATGGGGCTTTGCTGGATCATCTCGCGGGAGACGTTGAGCGGCAGGTCGGCGGAGTCCACGAGCCCGCGCACGAAACGCAGGTAGCGGGGAAGGATCTGCGCCTCGTCGGTGATGAAGACGCGCCGCACATAGAGCTTCATACGGCCCGCGCGGTTTGGATCGAAGAGGTCGAACGGCTTGGTCTCGGGAATGAAGGCCAGCACAGAATATTCGTGCAGTCCCTCCGCGCGATAGTGCAAGGTCAGGGCGGGCGCGTCAAAGGCGCCGCCGAGGCTCTGATAAAAGTCCTTGTACTGATCCGCGGTGATCTCCGCCTTGGGCTTGGTCCAGAGCGCAACCCCGTCGGCGATGGGCTTGGCCTCGGCGTCCGGCGTCTCGGTCAGGAAGATCGGGACCGGCACATGGCCGGACTGAGCCTTGATGATCCGTTCGACCTTGAACGCCTCGGTATAGTCGGCGGCGTCTTCCTTGAGGAACAGGGTGACGCGCGTGCCCCGCGCGGGCGCCTGCGACGTCGGGACCTGCGTGACCGTGTAGGTTCCGAGCCCATCGGACGACCAAAGCGCCGCCTCATCCGCGCCAGCGCGGCGCGAGGCGACCTCGACTTGGTCGGCGACCATGAAGGCCGAATAGAAGCCGACGCCGAACTGGCCGATCAGTTGGGCGCCCTCCGCCGCCTTGGCCTCGGCGATCCGCTCCATGAAGGCCTTGGTGCCTGACCTGGCGATCGTGCCCAAGGCTTCGACCAGCTCCGCCTGGCTCATGCCGATCCCATTGTCCTCCACCGTCAGACGCCGGGTCGCCGGGTCCAGACCGATGGTGATGCGCGGCTGGGGATCCTCGGCCACCAAAGAGGCGTTGCTGACCCCTTCATATCTCAGCTTCTCGCAGGCGTCGGCCGCGTTGGAGATCAGCTCGCGCAGGAAGACGTCCTTGTCCGAATAGACCGAGTGCACCATCAGGTGCAGCAGCTTGGCCACATCGGCTTCAAAAGAGCGGGTTTCGGGGGGTCGGGTTTCGGGCTTTTCGTCCGCCAGGGTCGTCATGGGCTTGGTCTTTTGGTCTTTCTTGGAAGAGGTCGTGGCGCCTATCACCTCGGGCGCCTGCTGCGTTAATTCAATGTGGGTGCGAGTTGATCCAGCCGGCGGAGCGCCTGAGTTACGTCCGCGAGCGGAACTGGCGCATCCGTCCCTAGCAGCCAGCGCCACTCAGGCCGCCCTTCCACCGCGCAGGCGTCCGAAGCCCAGGATGAGAGGATGGCTCGCTTGTCGGCAAGGTCCAGGTCCCGATCCTTCACCACCTCCAGCGGATGGCTGAAGCCCACCGCCGGCCGAAGCAGTCGCTCGCGCGCCTCCCGCAGACCCTTCACCGGGACGGCGATGTCTGAGGTCATCAGCATTGATCATCTCCCTCGTGGAAAGCCTTGCCTTAGATCAATCGCCCGTTGCGCTGCGCTTGATCCCATTCGCCGCGCAGGAAGTAGGAGCCGCGAAAACAAGATCAAGCCCCTCCGCGCGCCGCCGGTTGGCTCAAAAGCGGCGCCCCGCTCATGTTTTATGATCCGCCCGAAAACACTCTTGGTCCGGCGCCCGCAACAAGACTAGACACAGGCGCCGCCGCTTGGGCGGCTGCCATGGTAAAGCTTTATGGCTTCGGAAGACTTCGCGGACGGCCTCGACCACCTGCTCGACACGCCCGATCTTGCCGGGGCCCTCGGCAGCGATAGTTTTAAACTCTTTCTCGATCAGATCCCCATCGCCGTCGCGGTCGCCGAACTCCATCCGGTCGAAAAGGTCGTCTACGCCAATCTGGAATTCGAGCGGGTCTGCGGCCAATCCAACGCGGTCGTCCTCGGCGGCGATTGGCGCAGCCTTCCCGGCGCGCGCGCCAGCGGCTTCCCGCTCGGCGAAGCGGTCACAGCCGAGCAAGATCACCTGGGGTCGTTCAGTCTTCCGAACCACGGGGCGGGACTTCAGGTGGAGGCCTGGTCGAACATTATCCAGAACGAGGAGGGAGAACCCACCTTTCGCCTGGTGGCTCTGCTCGCTGTCGCAGGGTCCGAGGGCGCGCTGCTCGACAAGCTCGCCGAAAAGGTCCGCGAAAAGGATACCCAGCTTCTGGAGCTTCAGCACCGCGTCAAGAATAACCTCCAGATGATCACCGCCCTCATCCGGATCGAGGCGCGGGGGCTTCCAGACCGCTCCACCGGCGAGGGGTTCGACCGCCTGGCCGGCCGGATCGAGGCCCTCGGCCTGCTCTATCGCGCCCTGGGACAATCGCTCGGCGAGGGAATCATCGATCTGGGCACCTATCTCAGCGAAATCGCCTCGGCGGTTATGCGCGCCCACGCCGTCGACGGCATCCATCTCGATCTTCAGGTCGACACTTGGCCGGTCTCCCTGAACGTCGCCATGCCGGCGGGGCTGGTGGTCAATGAACTCCTCACCAACGCGCTGAAGCACGCTTTCACGGGCCGTCCCGGCGGCGCCATCACCCTGCACTGCACCACAAACGAGGCGGGGGGTTGCCTGGTGCTCATCGCCGATGACGGCGTCGGGCTGCCCGCCGGCTATTCATGGCCCAAACCTGGCAAGCTCTCGGCCTTGATCGTGCGCTCTCTGCTTCAGAACGCAGGAGCCGAGATGGCGGTCACATCAGCCCCCGGTCGCGGCATGAAGGTCGCGATCACCTTCCAAATCCCGGACCCTGGGCCGTCGGAGTGAGCAACGCCCCACAAGGGGTGTCGAAACGTGTCCCAGGTTTGCTTACGCCCTTATAGCTGGGAAATGAGCTCCCGCCCCTGGGTTTGGGTGGATCACATCGCCTCTTCGACGCCCGGCTTCATGCTTAGCGTCGGCGTGCCCGATCAACCTGCAGGGACTTACGTGGGTCGAGCGACAAGACGCATCCAATTTGCTCAGCCTTTCAGCCGGCGCCGCGCATAGATTGCGCGTTTGCGGTCCGGACTGCAAACGCAGCGCCCACCGCGCCCCGCGGCGCTTGCGTACCCGCAGCCCGAACCACCAAGGCGCGCGTCGGTGAAGAGAGACCCCACGTGATCATCGGTCCATCAGCACTGTTTAAGCGCTGTGCGACGATAATTCAGGGTTGAGACCCCTGCTAACCCATTGAAAAATTGGCGCGCTCGGAGCGATTCGAACGCCCGACCCTCAGATTCGTAGTCTGATGCTCTATCCAGCTGAGCTACGAGCGCGCGCCGCCTTTGCGGGCGAAGGCGCGGAACCTAGTCGTGTCGGCCTTGGAGTTCAAGGCGCCGTGCGCCCGGTCTTCGCCATCTCTCCCAGCGCCGCGCGCACCCGGGCCAGCACCGGCTGCCAATCCCCCAGGGTCTCCTGACGAAAAATGCGCAGCACACCCGGGTACCAGTCGGAGTCTTCCCGGCCGGGCCGCCAGCGCCAGCAGTGGGCGCCGCGATCGATCATCCATGTGGGGATGTTTAAGGCCCCAGCCAGATGAATGAGGGCGGAATCCACGCCGATCACCAGATCAAGGCGCGCGATGATCTCGGCGGTGTCCAGCATGTCCGCGGGCGCAGCCGCCCCGTCCTCGGCGAAGGGGTCGGTCCAGCCGGCCGCGCGGGCCATGTCAGTGAGATAGTCCGGGCGCCGGTCCTTCTGCAGGATCGTCCAGGCGACGCGCCCTTGCAACTCGGCGGCGAACATCAGGGGCAGAACCTGGGCCTGGTCCAGGGAGCGTTGGGCGTCGATCCTGGCGATATCCAGCGGCCCGTCATGGTGACCCCCGGCCCAGAATATCCCGACCTTCAGCGGGGCGTCCTTAGCCCGCCGCGCGGGGCGGCGCGGATGCTCAAGGCGAATATAGGGAAGGCCCTCGGGCAGGGTGTCCTTCAGGGTCTCGGGGGTCGTGCCGAATAGCGCCGGCAGGGTCATGAGCGGCGCCCAGAGATCCGCCTCGCTCGCCTGGGTCATGTCGTGGGTCACCTTGTCCACCCCGTCAACCCGCTCCAGCAGGCGGGTCAGCAGGGTGGGTGCGCCGAACATCACCTTGGCGGCGCCGCGGGCCTTGAGCAGGGCGGCGTAGCGCGCGAACTGGATGTGGTCGCCGATGCCCCATTCGCCCAGCACAATTATGGTCTTCCCCTTCAGAGGGTCGCCCAACCACCGCTGGGCCTGGGGCGGCGGGGCGACGGGCAGGGCGTCGCGCACCTCGAAAGAGGGCCACGCCTCGGGCCAGCGCTCCTGCGCCAGAAGCGCGCCCGCCAGCGAAAACCGCGCCCGCCCGTTGCCCGGGTCCCGCGCCAGAACCTCGCGGCAGAGCCGCTCCGCCCCCTCCGGCCGCTGGGTGTCCAGGTAAAGGCTGGCCAGGTTGAGCTGCGCCTCCTGAAACTTGGGGTCGATGGCCAGGGCCTCGGCATAATGATGCTCGGCTTCCAGATGGCGCTGGCGCAGATGGGCCATGCCGCCCAGCTCGCTCAAGGCCTGGGGATCGCGCGGGCTGACGCGCAGCAGGCGGTGGTTGCAGATCGCCGCCTCCTCGATGCGTTTCATGGCCACATAGAGAATGCCAAGGTCGCGCAGCAGCATCAGATGGTTTGGATCCAGCTCCAGCCCGCGCTTGAACGCCGCCTCCGCCCCGGCCTGATCGCCCGCGTCCATGAGGATCACGCCCAGATTATCCAGAAAGGTCGGGTGCTCGAAGAGGGCGACGGCTCGGCGGCTAAGTGTCGCCGCCTCGACAAGGTTTCCTCGCTCGCGTTCCACCAGAGCCAGCAGATTCAGGGCGTCGGCGTGATGGGGATCGCGGTCGAGAACGGCGCGATAGCCGAGCGCCGCATCGTCCAGCCGCCCGCCCTGATGGGCGGCGAGGGCGGCCTCGTGGAGAGCCTCTACCGGGGGTGCGGCGCTCGTCGTCATGACGCAGCGTGCTCTAGCCCCAGGCGCCGTCCGCTCCAAGGGGATGCGAACATCGTCCGGGGCTTTGGTCTCGCGGCCCGCCAAGCGCCTACGATCCAGAACATCAGCCGAAGACGACGCGCCACATCAGCCTGCCGGGGACGAAGGTGAAGGCTCCGGCCACGACCAGTCCGAACATGAAGAGGTTGGTCATCGCGATGCGATGGGATCGAATGTCGTGCCGGCGCGCCGCGGCGAGGCCCATGGGCGCGATGATGAGAACATAGGCGCTGGCGGCGTGAAAAGGGTCGAGATGGCCTTTCAGAACAAAGGGGAAAAGGAATGACGACGTCGCGACAGTCAGCATGGCCGCCATCCAAGCCCATCCCAGGATGCGATGCATAAGACGCCCCTTTGGCCCGGACATGAGGACGAAGCCGATGGCCAGCGCCGCGAAGGCCGCCGCAACATGCACGCGCAGGGCCAACGGTTGACTGACGAGCAGGTCCAGGCGCGGCGCATGAAGGCGTGCGTGATGTCCGAAGATAGCGATCAGCGCGGCGACGCCTGACAATCCCGCGGCGACGATCACGCCGCGCAACCATCGCTCCTTGCGGCCTGATCGGAAGGGATCATCCCCCGGGCGGCGGCTCGTGCTTTCGCGGGCCGTTGACAGGGTATTTGCGGGGGCGTTCATCCGGGCCTCACAGGTTCATGGGAGAAACCCCATCGGCGCTCCCTTCATCCAGGCTCTGGGCATAAGCGCTCGTTCGCGTTCAGGCGTCGGTCTCTGCGTGGGCGCGCCCCGTCCCTACGTGAAGGGACCCTTAGGGCCGTTCACGCTTCGCCAATGAACCTGGTCCTCGTCCGCATCCGACAGGAATGGGAACGGGTCGCCGGGACCCGGGCGATTTTGATCGCGACCCTGGGCGGTGTCGTTCTCGCGCTACTGGGCCCCCTCGGCACCGACGCGGCGCCGCTTGGGCAACGCCTTGCCTATTGGCTCGCCCTGGCGGAGGTGGGCGTCGCGTTCGGGATCATCACCAGCATGGCTTTGCGCCGGCTGCTCGACCCCGCCGACAAGCACGTTTTTCTGATCGCGGCGCTGACGGCCGCTTGCATAACCCTGCCTGTGTCAGCGGTGGTGTTCGAGATTACCAAGCGTCTCTTTGAAGGCAGGGGCCGCTTTGGCGGGAGTGGCGATCTCTTGGGATTCGTCCCACCGGTGCTGGTGATCTCCCTGACGATTAGCCTGATCAGTACAATGGCGCGTCGACGCCCGGTTCATACCCGAGCCGCGCCGCCCGGCGCCTCGCAGCCCCGCTTTAGCGAAAGGCTCCCGCTGCGCCTGAGGGGGGCGGACATCCACGCCGTTCAGGCGGAAGACCACTATCTGAGGGTCCATACCAGCCGAGGGTCCGATCTCATCCTCATGCGTCTCGCCGACGCAGTCGCGGAGCTGGAGGGTTTGGAGGGCGCTCAGACCCATCGGTCCTGGTGGGTGGCCAGGAAGGCCGTCAAAGCCGCCCGGCGTGGGCATAATCGGGCTGTTCTCAAACTCCAGGGCGACATCGAAGCGCCGGTAAGCCGAACCTATGTGTCAGCGCTCAAGGCGGAAGGCTGGTTCTAGGTAATTTCGCAGATCTGCCGATGAGCTAAGGGCGGCCGGCTTCGCCCGGCGGGTGAGCCGCCCATTTCCGAAGGAGACCTCGCATGCCCGTCCTCGCCGGACTGACGCCATACATCGAAGTGTTCGACATGGTGGCCTCGGTTGGATTCTATCGCGACACCCTTGGTTTTGATGTCCTGTTTGCAAGCCCGGAAGTCGAAACTCTGGAGGGGCGCTTCTCTCATTTCGTACGCCTCGGCCGCGATCAAACCGAGATCATGTTGAACACCGCGTATGACTCGAACGCGCGACCGCCCCAGCGGGATGAGCCGCGTTGGAGAGCCTGCCGCCACATCCATTTCTACATCGATTGTGAGGACTTGGTGGGCCTCCATACTGAATTGGCGGGTCGCGGATGCGATACGGCTCCCCCCACCCCGACAGGATATGGATACCTCGCCTTCTCTGTCGCCGATCCGGATGGGTACAGGTTCATATTCCACCACCCAATTTGACCGACCAACCTTTGGCGCTGCAAGGTCTGGAAAATGAACCCCATGCGCGTCGCCGGTGATTTCAACTATGAGGCGCTGGGCCCCGGCTATGGCGCCCAGCGGCGGCCCGATCCGCGCATCGCGGCCTCCATCCATGAGGCCTTGGGCGGCGCGCGCAGTGTGCTGAATGTGGGGGCGGGGACAGGCTCTTATGAGCCGGACGCCCGCTATGTTCTGGCAGTGGAGCCCTCCGTGACCATGCGCGCCGGGCGTCCGCGCGGCGCCGCGCCGGCGATCAACGCGGTGGCCGAGGCGCTGCCGCTGGACGGTGACTCGGTTGACGCCGCCATGGCCGTGGCGACTGTTCATCAGTGGCCGGATCTGCTCGGCGGCCTCTCGGAAATGCGCCGAGTCTCTCGCGGGCCGGTGGTCATCGTCGCCTTCGATGGCGATGCGCTGGACCACTATTGGCTGAACGACTATGCGCCGGACCTGATCGCAGCCGAGAAACGCCGCTATCCGCCCATCGACCTCATCGCCGCGCATGTGGGCGCCCATCCCCGGGTATTGCCTATCCCGATCCCCTTCGATTGCAGCGACGGGATTCTCGAAGCCTTTTACGGCAGGCCTGAACGCCTCCTCGACCCCGCCGTTCGCCGGGCCCAGTCCTCCTGGGGCTTCATCGATTTGGCCGCCGAATCACGATTCGTTACCGCCCTCTCCAGCGACCTCGCCTCCGGCCGTTGGGACGAGCGCCACGGCGCCCTGCGCACGCAGATCGCCTATGAGGGGTCGTTAAGGCTGATCGTGGGGGAGAAAGCCACCTCCTAACACCCGCTCCACCCTTAACGTCATCCCGCACGCACCCTCGCGAAAGCGAGGGGAAGACGCGGGACCCAGGGCACTGGGCGAAATCTTGGGGTTCGCGAACCTCAGCGTGCGTTCCAGTCGTCGGGGTCCCGAATAAGCCGCTGCGCGCCTTTCAGGGATGACGGCAAGGCGGGCGCAGGGATGAGCGCCTTCTAACAACAGATCACACCACCGCGCAGACGGTCTTCCACTCCAGATAGCTGTCCATCGCCAGCTGCCCTGAATCCCGGCCCCAGCCCGATTGCTTCACACCGCCGATGGGGAGCGAGGCGTCATACATGGAGTGGCAGTTAATCCACACCGTCCCGGCCTTCACGGCGCGGGAGAGGCGGTGGGCCTGAGAGAGATCCTGGGTCCAGATGCTGGCGGCGAGGCCATAATCACTGTCATTGGCCGCATCCACCACATCGGCCAGATTCTCATAGGGCTGGGCGACGAGGACCGGTCCGAACACCTCTTCCCGCGCGATGGCGGAACTGGGCGCCGCGCCGGCCACCACGGCCGGTTCGATGAAGGTTCCCGCTTCGCCCAGTTGCCGCCCGCCGGTCAGCACGCTGGCGCCGTCCTTGCGCGCGCCCGCCACATAGGCCGCCACCTTGTCCGCCTGCTTGCGCGAGACCAGCGGCCCCATCTGAGAGGTCGGGTCCAGGCCGTGGCCCAGTTTCAGGCCCTGAGCATAGGCGACGACCCCCTCCATCACCTTGTCGAAGATGGAGGCGTGTACATAGAGCCGCGATCCCGCCACGCAGACCTGGCCGGCATTGAAGAAGATCGCCCCCGCGACGCCCGGGATCGTCAGGTCCAGATCAGCGTCCGGCAGCACAATGGCGGGTGACTTGCCGCCCAACTCCAGGCTGACCCGCTTCAAGTTCCCCTTGGCGGCGTCGAGGATCGCGCGGCCCGTCGCGGTCGAGCCGGTGAAGGCCACCTTATCCACCCCCGGATGGGCGGCCAGGGCCGCGCCCGCCTCATGGCCATAGCCGGTGATCAGGTTGAGAACGCCCGGCGGCAGACCCGCCTGAAGCATCAGTTCGCAAAGCCGGATGGCGGTGAGGGAGGTATCTTCGGCCGGTTTGAGGATCACCGTGCACCCCGCCGCCAGGGCCGGGGCCAGCTTCATGGCCGTGAGCACCAGGGGCGAATTCCACGGCACGATGGCCGCCACGACGCCCACGGGCTCGCGCAGGGTCCAGGCCTGAACCTGCTTGCCCGGCGGCTGGTAATTGATGGAGCTGTTGATCGTCCGCCCCTCGATCGTTAGGGCCTGACCGGAGAAATAGCGGAACTGATTGATCGCGCCGGGAATCTCCGCCCAGCGTCCGACGAACAGGGGCTTGCCCTGGTCCAGGGTCTCCAGCTCCGACAGCTCATCGATATGAGCCTCCAGAACATCGGCGATGTTCCACAGGATCCGCGCTCGCTCCATGGGTGTCATGCTGGCCCAGGGGCCGGTTTCCAAAGCCGCCCGCGCCGCCACCACGGCCAGATTCACGTCCCCCGCATCCGCCCGGGCGATCTCCGCCAGGACCGCGCCGGTGGCCGGGTCGCGAGTGGGCAGCGTGCCGCCGCCGGCCGCCGTCCAGTCCGCGCCGATCAGGAGAGACTTAGGCCCCGCCGCGAGGAACGCCTTGACGCCCGCTTGAGTGGGCTGGGCGTGACGGATTTCGATGTTCATCCAAGGCTCCTCGCGTCCTCGCGGTGTCGCTGATGGTTTATTGGGCAGTTGCGCGCCCGCGCCCGCTGATCGCCCCTTTATCCGTTGTGCGGATAGTCCAGCTTGGCTTTAGTCAATTGTCATATTTGTACAAATGATGATCCTGCGTGTTCGCCGCCGACCCGGCGCGCCGCATGACGAGGGCCCAGACCATGGAAAAAGGCGTTCCCATACGCGCGATCAGCCGGTCCATCGCCGTGCTTCAGGAGATCAACCGCGCCGGTGATCTCTCCCTCATGGAAATCGCCCGCCGGGCCAAGGTCCCCTATCCCACGGCCTGCCGCATCGTTCAGACCCTGATCCACGAAAACCTCATCGAGCGCGAGCCAACCCGCAAACACTACCGCCCCACGGCGCTGGTCCAATCCCTCTCCAATGGCTACCGGCTGGAGAACCGCCTGATCGCCGTCGCGCGCCGGCACATCGTCTCGCTCACCAAGCTGCACGGCTGGCCGGTCTCGCTCACCACCCGCGTGGGCCTTTCCATGGTGATCCGTGATTCCACCCACGCCCTGACATCCCAGACCTTCAACAACTATCACCCGGGCTACACCCTGCCGATCCTGGAATGCGCGGCGGGCAAGGCCTACCTCGCCTATGCCGAGCCTGATGAGCGAGAGATGATCATCCGCGGCATCCGCGAGAGCGGGGAGAAGCAGGATGACCTGACCATGCGCCTCCTGGAAACCGGCGTCCTCACCGAGGACATCCGCCAGGCCGGCTATGCGGTGAAGGGGCGCAACCGCTATACCGAGACCCCCGGCAAGACCTCCTCCATCGCCCGCCCGGTGTTCGGGCCCGAGGGCGTGGCGGGCTGCATCGTGCTGATCTTCTTCTCCTCGGCCATGAAGATCGGCGACGCCGTCGCCAAATACGACGACGACCTCCGCCGCGCCGCCGACGCCATCAGCCACGACCTCATCTCCGCCGACACCGAAGGCTCGGAGGCCCGCACCGCCTTCAACTTCCACGCAGGCCTGGAGGTCGAGGCGCGGGCTTAGACGACTTCGGCTGCCACAGCTCGATCTTCGTTCCGTCCGGATCCATGATCCAGGCGAACCTGCCATTGGGGTCGGTGTCGTCGCGCTTGAGAATGGGGACGCCCTTGGCCGTAAGGCGGGCGATAAAGGCGTCCATGTCATCCACCGCCAGGTTGATCATGAATTCGCGCTTGGAGGGCGCCATCTCGTCATTGCCTGGCGGGAAGGGCGACCAGACGACCATGGGCGGATGGCCGGGCGCGTCATAGCGCAGCATGGCGCCGCCCCAGGGCTTCACGTCAAAGCCCAGAACATCGCGGTACCACTTCGACAGCGCCTTGGGATCCTTGCTGGTGACAAAGACGCCGCCGACGCCGGTGATATGGCCGGCCGGCTGCCCGCTTGCCGAGACCCCCATAAGCATCCCGGCACACATGGCGGCCGCGGCCAGAACGCGGCGCGCCCCCGCCAGCCCGCCGCGAGACTTGAGATATCGCATGTCTTCCGACCCCCGTGACGTTTCCCCAACTTGCCGCGATCATGACACGCTCCGCGCGCGGGGTCTTCTCTTCCGATGCGGGAGGTGATACGTTACATAACGCAATCTGCAAATGTGTCTCCGACATGCGCGCGGACGACAGCCCGCCTGGAGGCCCTAGGAACGCCATGCCAGACCGGGTAACTGGATACCGCTGCCAAAAGCTGCCACTTTGGCGCCAATCCGCTGCCATTTGCTGCCCTCTTGGAAGGCATCCGCAGCCAATCCACTGCCATTCAGCTGCCAGGCTGTTGCCAAAAAGCTGCCAAATGTTGCCATGCGCTGCCATTTCAACCGATATGCGCCGCGAGCTCAACATAATGAATAATAAGGAGAAAAAGTCATATTCAAGGTCGCGGTTGGGAAAACATGCTTTTTTCCAAGCTCGCAGCGCCGCCCACCTCTGACCGCCCCGCGATCAAATCCCGCTTGTCCCGTCGCCCGCCCCCCGCCATCGGATAGAAAAGCCTCATGAACGCCATCACCCCGTTGCGCCCCGCCTATTCCGCCCAGGCGACGGCTTTCCTGAAAGCGCCGCATCGCCCCTTCATCGACGGCGCCTTCCAGGATGCGAAGTCCGATGAGGCGATTCCCATCGATAACCCGGCCCGTGAGGAGATCGTCGCGCAGGTTCAGGCCGCGGGCGAAGAGGATCTGAATCTCGCCGTGGCCGCCGCTCGCCGCGCCTTTCGCACATGGAGCGTCACGCCCGGAAACCAGCGGGCCCGGGTGCTGCTGCGCTTCGCCGATCTCCTCGATGAGAGGGCCGGTATCATCGGCGAGATCGAGACCATCGAGGCGGGCCTGCCAATATCCATGTCGGTCCCGACCATCCGCAGTCTCTGCGGCGAGGTGCTGCGCTACTATGCCGGCTGGGCCACCAAGCTTGAGGGCGCCACCATCCCTACCGCCGCCAATGGCCGCGAGCACCTGGATTTCCTCGTCTACACCCTGCGCGAGCCGGTGGGCGTGGTGGGCGCCATCCTCCCCTGGAACGCCCCCGTCGGCATGATCATCATGAAGCTCGCCCCCGCCCTCGCGGCGGGTTGCACCATGATTCTTAAATCCGCCGAGCTCGCGCCCCTGACGGCCGAGCTTCTCGCCGCCGCTTGGCGTGATGCGGGGGGGCCTGACGGCGTCTTCAATGTCCTGCACGGTTATGGCCGGACCACCGGCGCGGCCCTCGTCCGCCACCCGGGAATCGACAAGATCGTCTTCACCGGCTCCACGGCCGTGGGCAAGGAGATCGCCCGCGCGGCGGCGGATAATCTGCGCGGCGTGAATCTGGAGCTGGGGGGCAAGTCGCCCTTCGTGATCTTCCCGGACGCCCCCATGGATGAAGCCATCCCCATCGCCGCCATGGCCTGTTTCCTCATGAGCGGTCAGAACTGCATGGCCGGCACGCGGCTCTTCGTCCATGAATCGGTGAAGGACGAGGTCGTCGCCGGGATTATCGCGACGAGTGAGAGCTTC
>Ga0209208_10005728_pt1 | contig 17246 bp, 11 predicted proteins | sample S1TSphfallax_3_FD_187694 | JGI IMG/M metagenome (GOLD analysis project Ga0209208, IMG submission 187694) | Host-associated microbial communities from peat moss isolated from Minnesota, USA - S1T2_Fd - Sphagnum fallax MG (SPAdes) (version 2) | ecosystem: Host-associated > Plants > Peat moss >... | reverse complement strand
CTCTTGTCGTTTGTCGCGGAAGCCGCAAGTTGCCGCGATCAGCACGTCGGAAGCGTTTGGGCAAAGAGGAGAATTAGGGTTAAGGAGACATATAGGTTGGCAGGGCAGGGCTAAGGAGCGCGACGGAAGATGGGGAAGAACGATGGCAGCTGGTTGCTGGGCAGGCAACCGTGTTTGCAGTGAAGGCTTATCTTGTATCTTTGTTGGTCCAATTGAGACTGCAGAGAAAGCACGCCTTGAAGCTCTCTACGAACAGGTGATGACTCCCCTGAGGAAGATGATTTTGCAACAAAAGTATAAGGGAATTCTCAGGGGTTGTTTTCTGGAAATTTTGTTCAAACAAAGTTCTCTGCAAAATTCCATATGTTCTGGCAGATTTCAACAGAAAACGAAGTCTTACCTATTTTCAGACCTTCAAACTTGTGCAGTTTCTATGAAGGAAGAATTATTACATGTAATTAATGCCACATGGTGCAGGCTTTGTCATGGTTCATGTTTGTGATTCTCTAAGGGTTTCTTTGGTTTGCTTACAATATTATTGTTGGATTTCCAGTTTTTGGGTATACCGCACAATCCCTTGCTTTGGCTGTGTCTTTGCCTGTGCTCTTTAAGAGATGGACATTATAAGTTTGTTTCTGTTTGGACATTCTAAGTTTGTTTTTGTTTTATTGCAGGCACGAGATTCATACTACAGTGGCCGACCTCTTATTGGTGATGCCATGTTTGATGAAGTAGAGGTGAGGATCTCAAACCTCTTGTTCTGGCAACATGACTTTCTTCATATCAAGACCTTGAGAGAAAATAAATGGAATAATTGGGCAAGTTTTAAGAGGGCAATCCAAAACTTCTGCCTGAATGGACATTTACACAATAATTTACATTTGGTAATATTTGTATGTTTGTGACCTTGTTACCATAGAGGCCATGCAGGTGAGAGAGTGACAGGGAGGAAAGAGAGTGCTCATGTGGCTTTTTTTACTTGCAGAATATATAGGGATTATTCAGTTGTACGGTGTGAGCAGGCTAGGTTGCGGTGGCATGGATCAAAACTGGTCCTGAAGTACCCACGCTGCAGCTTGAAGCGTTTCTCAGCTTATGCTGATGCTGAGGTTAGCTACCCTTGCTTTTTCCCTTCAAACTTGTTCTCTTGAGTTTTGCAAAATGCTCATGAAATACATGAGTTTACTGTTCTGGAATGAAGGCAAGATAGTAATGAGTCTGGATGTATGCAACAGGTTGACCCCTCGCAAATGTGGGCACTTGCAAGTGTATGGAGTTTGTTGCTTACTCTAGGATTGGGAGTGGCAGCTGGACCACCCATGTGCACAATCAGCAAGGTGTGTCAGGATGTAGTGCAGGTGCAGGTGCATTCACACAAGGCCATGCTCATGTCAGAGGCAATGACAGTAGCCAATGGATTACTCGGAGTTGGATTGGGTCTCCTTATTGGCATTCCTATTGCTGTGGCTGCCGGTATGTTCTTATTCCAAACTTTGGGAAGGCAGGGTTTATGGGTGTCTCTCACATCAAAATTCATGATTCTGGCAATGTGGTTTCCCCAGGATAGTCCCCTCATGACTTCCATTTGTATGCATGTCATGTTGGCCATTTTATCATCTCCCAATTTGTAAAGTGATATATTTCAGAACAGATATCCAAGTTTTCATTCTTTCCTATGGAAACCCTATGATGGTGATTTTCTTGAAGCTTTGGGTTTTGACTGTTAGGAAAACAACTGCAAGATCTTTGGAGAGGGGATTTGATAGCACTGAAGGGCTGCTGTCCTAACTGTGGTGAAGAAGTAAGGACTCGTACTTTCTCTATTGCCCTGATTCAGATGATTTGATCAAGCCTTGCTTGATCAAATAAAGAGCTCAGGCAAACTCTGCAGTCAGTTTGTGATGATGACCAGAAAAAGTAATTTGATGGACCCAGGGTATTTGCAGCTTTTAGGTTTGCTTTTATCTTCAATGTTTGATGTTGTTGCAAGATGCTCTGTTTAATGCACCAAAACAAGCTTTGCAATTGGTGTCAAAGCAATGCAAATACATGTGAACTTCTATGTCCCTGGGAAAAGTCTGCACTCTAGGGTTTAGTGAAGACACTGCACATGAGATAATATCATATCAGTCCCAAATCTGTGTAGGAATGAGTGATGAGAAAGTCTGTATCTCTTAGATATCACAGAAGCACAGAAAAGTGTCATTTGGTTTGTGAACATGGTTGAAGGGCATTCATACTTTGCTGGCTTTTGTGGCAGGTGTATGCTTTTGTAAAAGCAGATGAGTCTGTGCAGCTAAGGCATAAAACAGAGTGCCATGTTTGTGAACACCCTCTTGTGTTTCAAGCAAATGTTGAGGTTAGTTCCTGCTGCCATAACATATATGAGGGTGCTGTCAAGGATGAGCAGCGTCATTGACAGCACTCTTATATCCAGGATTTCTTGTTAGTTTTGTTTGGCTATTGATGGAAAAGTTGATATTGCTGAAAACCCTTTTGTTGTTCTTTGAGAAGGTCCTAAGGTTTAACTAAGTCCCAAACAATGTACAGCAATGAATTGGCTGGGAAAAGTTGAAAAGGTCAAATTTCCAAGTTTTCAAAGCCTCCTCCATGCATCTCTGCTTAGATCAATGTGGGGAATGGTATCACCCAATTTGCCATCTGAAATTTATTTTTGTGATGCTTCAGAAATGGGACTTTGGTTAAGAGTTTGTATCATTGGCTATCATCTCATTTGTGCAAGTTGCCCACCTCACCACAACACCTACATATCTCACTATATTTTATTGTACTCTTCCATATTTGCAGCGATCTCCCTCACCAGTTGGGCAACTATGGGCATATGGTCGTGTCTACTTGCTGACCCGTTCAAAAGACCTGGCACCAAACACAAAAAAATCATGACAAGAGAGGCTCATTGTGAAATGCAACACTGGATTTTAGAATTTTCTAGCAAGTGTTTGTTTAGTGGGAATTATGGTGTTCTTTTCAATTGTAAATTGTGATGCCACCACTTTCTGATTACCTCTCTATGTAATGAAACTTCTTTTCCATTTTCATCTAATGTTACAACATGCCATGTGCTATGGCTGATGTTGTGATAGATTCACAATCCAAACATGGAAGGTGTCTCAAACTTGGACTTAGGATTATGATCAGGTTTGAGAAAGATTTTCTTTAAGAAGTACTCTCACCAAAGATGGGTTCAGGATATGTTTACAGTGAATGGTGGAATATATGGCTAGGTGTACTCATTTGCAAGCTTGCCCTCTGATAAGAGAGCAGTGGCAGGAACATACACACGATGGGCAATTGCAGCTTGCCACTGTGTGTCGTTCTTTGTGACCCACACAGGTATGGATTTGCTTTTGTGTTTGCACCTGGAATCAGAGGGTGCATGTCTTGGAATTGAAAATAAAATTCCTTTGCTCCTCCTTAAGAATTGAATATGGCATGGCTTTGGCTTGCATCAATAGCAGGAAGTTTGGATAGTGAAAATCTTAACAAGAGAAATCTGTCCAAGGTTTAGAGGTTTTTTTCTTACACTCCTTCAAATTGGTGTGAAATATGCAATGGTAAAGAATGATCTTATACTTTGGGTCCATAGCCTTTCACCAAGTTTATGTAAATTTTGATATAGTAAGATTTGAAATTGAACGATACAAAAGGAAAAGACAAAAATTATAATTGTGGTTCATTTTTTTGTACAAAAAGACCAGATCAAACTGAAGTCCAAACGAGGCACATGGTAATGACACATTAACCTTATAATCTATTACAATGTATTCTAGTACATTATAAAGCTTTTGTCTCATCTATTCCTTCGGTCTTTATATCTTACAATTTCTGTAAATACAACCGCCCCATTTTTGACATCCCATCTACACCAAAACAATTGCATGTGATTACAAAAGACAAAGTCAAACATTGCAAATCAAGTCAAAATTTTAACCACTATTTTGTACATTGTAGTTGCAACATCAATGACAACACTAAGTCTAGGAAAATACACAATATAACAGAAATATCTCTAACTTCTTCATGTAAAATTCGCAACTTATTAGAGTATCCGTAAAAGTCAGGAAAAGACAGCACCAGTACCCTGAGTTTGGTCATACACAGGGTGAGATTCGAAAAAAAAAACCTGCAAAAAAGTACATTAGCATTCAACAGGGGATGAAACTCAGAAAACCATCAATTTTGACGGTCCTGGGTTTCACCCTGTCTTTCGTTTTTCCCTGAGCGCCTCCACTGCTGGCTGCTACATAGATTTTCACTGCTCCTACGTGTACAGCTACTATAATTCCTCTCGAACCTTGTGCATTAAATGCTGAGATTCAGGATTTCGTACTAAGTCTTAGCATTTTATACTGAGATTTAATAAAATTTCCTTACTTTACGGATACCACTAAAAGAGGAGTCAGGGGGGTGAAAGGAGGCCCAAAGACAGGGTGAAGATAGGGGTGAATTTGCAGATATCTCCATCATGTAAGATGTGTTTTGGAAAAACTCAAGTTCTAGTTATGACATAATATTTTACATATCCATTTTAAAACCCCTAGAACTTCAAATTTGGATACCATGTTTCCTCTACATCACAATAATTCAAATGAAAAATAGTTAATTATTATTTCCAAAATAATTGTTCCAAATATGTTCCGAATTTTACATATATTTGTGTGTAAAACATAATGTATTTTGTCACAAATTTTGGAATATTTTGTGTGAAAAGTAACTTGGAACCTTAAATTATGTAAATAAGTTTAAACAATAATCACAATGTTTTTTCTGGATTATGGAATATTCGGATATTCCAAGAAATAATTCTTTTTTTTACCAAAATCCAAATTAAAATAGTCATGGCAACCAATGCCCATTTTTTTAAATATTATCTTAAATGAATTAAGGTTAAATTTGAGTGATGATTAAAACTAGTTTTGGGAGGACAAGTATACAATCCTATATTATTTTGTCCTTTCAAAACAAATAGCTTTTGGTTTGGAATCTTGTCTAAATAGAATGGATCCATGTCTTTTCGGACTTCCTTTTTTTCAACATCAGAGTCACTAAGGATGAAAATGACAAACAAATTTTTAATTTTTTTTAATCAATTTGCATTCCATTTTTCTTCAATTGACTCTAAATCAAATGAAATATTTTGAATTCAATTGGAATTCAAAATTAAATTAAATTCAAATCCAATTCCATAACTAAATTTAAACTCAATTGAATTTGGATTGAATTCAATTCAAATTCAAATTACTTGCAATGTAATTCAATATTTTCATTTGAATGGAACTTAATTTCTTTCTTTTTTTCCATTATTTCATCATTATTGGTATGTGTAGCAACGCAGAGCCCAACTTAATTAAACATGCTCAAAGTTATCATAGATTATATGCAACCTCAAATCCGTTTGGTCTTTCTTCCCAATCAAATAGATTACAGGAGATAGAATAGATGCAATAATTGAGGACCCGAATCATATAGCTCTTCTCTACATTTGGATTGGTTGCAATGAATAAATTAGGCACACAAAATTATGAGGGGGAACCCTGCATTTGGCATAGATCTCAATGAGACTCACAAAAACACCACACTCGGGAGAACTTTGCATTTGGCATAGATCTCAATGTGACTCACAAAAACACCACACTCGGGAGAACTTTGCATTTGGCATAGATCTCAATGAGACTCACAAAAACACCACACTCACAACAACTTTGAATAATGTTAAATTCATCAACGTCCACACATCTTCAAGTGCTCAAAAAGTTCATCATCATGTAATTATACGCAAGGTTTTGAAAAAAAATAGACTTTGAGCTGCAAATTATGTTGGCATAGGCAATTTAGCTTTGTGCTTGTAGCTGAATTTGTCTGCAGTTACTTGCATTGCAAACATGATGTAGGCAGAGCTAGAGGGAGGGGGTGTGGCCATGGATAACAAGAAAGCATGTGTGCCTTTGTGAGGGGGCTATATGGCAATATTTGATTAAATCAAGGATTAGGTGGGGTAGAGTGCACCAAAAGCCACAAGCCCACTATGAGGAATGCATGGGTTTAGGGTTTAGGGTTAAACCCTAAACCCTAAACCCTTTCCACAGGGTTCCAGTTCCCTAGCTAACCATGGTGGTTAGCTAAGTTGCTTTGCTTACTACCTACCTACTAACAACCACTAGCCCTTACTCTTAATGAATTTACTTTCATAGTAGTCACCTATTAGCCTCCCTACCAACCTGCCTACAGGACCTATGATTTACAAGAAAGACTACCAAGAAGAAACTCAACATCAACTCAGGCAGGGTTCACCTATAACTAAGTCATGGCAAGCTTCCAATGGATCTTGGTGTGTTGGTGGCTGTTGGGAACCTTGTCCCTTAAACCCATCAGTAATACCCTTATCTATCTCTCTTGATGAATGCCTTTCTCCATCACCACCACCACCACCACACCACCACTACCTGCATTCAAATCCCCCCCTTAAATTATTACCTTCACACTCAACCTCTCACCCTACACAACTTTCCAAATTAGCATTTGATCCAGTCCACTCTAGTTTGTTTCCTCGAGCTTGTTGTATCAGTTGCAATCCAGGTTGAATGCTTATGAGCTCGGAGAACTTGTGAAGAGATACAATTTGGTGGCGCTTTTCTCATTCATCTTTTGCTCGTGCAAAGATTGGTATGTAATTTTTTAAATGTTGGCTTATTTGATTCTCAATCTTTGCTTTGCTTTGCTTGTTTGGTGTTTTCCTTGAAGACTCATGTGTTTGTGGATTTGAGGTAATGTGTTTGCTAATTAGTTTGGCAGTGATTATTGCAAAAAGCTCAAAACTTTGTTCAAGAAAGTAAGCAACAATTGCGAGGGGACAAACAAACGCTGGAGGGAGGGGCAGAAAAGGTCAATCAAAGACAGCCTCCTCATCAAGGAGGTATTCCAGGAGCAATGTAAAACAAAGAAAGGTGACTATGAAAAGATCAAGAAAGATGAAAAGTCGTCCCAAGAAAGCAATGGCACCTTATATGTGCTTTTGCAAAGACCAACGAGAGTATGTCATGAATGAAAACCCCAATATGTCATTTGGCGATGTTGGTCGCATTCTTGGATCAAAATGGCAAAATATGTCTGAGAAACAAAAAATGGTACAATTTTCTGTCATATGATATGGACCATGAATGGTCTCAATTTATGTCAAATCTAGTATGACTAATAGACTTCGCCTCATTCATAATCCTAGAACAAGTCCATGTGATTTCCACTCTACAATATTGTGAACATGTATTTTGTCAAGAATTCTGCAAGAAAACTATACATATAAATTGATGTTATAGAACTTCCAGAACAGCTTGATGATCATAAGGGAAATTACACATCTAATTTCAACAAGTTCAAACAAGCTTGTATTTAACCCATCATCACAATTTGAGATACGGATATTGGGTGTTGTAGCCATACAAACGGAAGGCAGCAGCAGATAAGAAAAGATTCAAGAGACAGATCAAGCGATACAGGTGTCCATCAAGATTTTGATGATGCTGCTGCAGCACATTCATTTGAACATCAAACTTCTGAAGAAGCCTTCAAAACAACACTCTTGCAAATCACACGCTTCATTGCTAAATATAGTTTTCCCAATCGAAAATTCTTGAAGAAACAGCAATTTGATAGGAAAATCATTGTACACTTTGCTCCAAAAACATTTTTGCTTTTTGTCAGTTCCTCCAATTCTCTACTCTTTTACTTCCAATAAGTTCATGAAGATGCAGAAGAATTCAATGAAGCACAAATGCTGCTACTACTGCAAGAGCTGACAAAAATCTTTGCATTGAAATCTAAGATTACTATCTGTGCACCCAATTGATTACCATTGAGACATTCTTGCAAAAAATGAGAGCAAAGATCTGTTGTCAGTTGAGAGTGTGAAGATGAAATAGCATGCATACTGAGCATCAAGTGTCTTCTTGTTCTAAAGAAATGCATGCACGTTAGTTTAGATTTTTTGCATGTGTCATTCAAAGATGATTGCTCCTTTAGCATGTGCTTTCTATTAGAAGGCCTTGACTATCCAACTACCCACCCACCCACCCATCAAGGGCTGCTGAGAATCAAAGAAGTGCCAACAATCAGCACCCAATTTCCAGTTCCTACATAGTGATGTGTTGTTGAAACAAACTGCAGTATGAAGGACGCTGCTCAGTTTTCTCTCTGAATCAGGAGAAAGAATGATGACATTAACAGTAACTAGGAGGAACTCATAAGAAGTGGGGCACTGTAAAGCAGTGGACACAAAACATTTCACCTACACTCCTCAGTTATTCCTTGGATTTGATGCCTCTGACAACCTGAGAAAAATAGACTGTAGTAGTAATAGTGGCGCAAATAAGTCATGGTTCAAATGCAAACATTGAAAGACAAAAATAAATCTTCAAAAATATGCCTGAAATTGCAATGCAATTTTCAAAACCATCTTCAATGCAATTGCAAAAGAGATGAGAAATTGCAGTTCATTGCAATTGCAGACAAGGCTGGAAATTGTAGTTCAACAAATTTGAAAAAGAGATTTGAGATGTATGGTGATGCAAATTACAAAACTGATTGGGAATTTTTGTTCAAAGTTCAAAGCTTTCATCACAGAAGACATTTGAAATTGTAGTTCTGATGCCAATTGCAAACAGATTGGAAATAGTAGTTCAATGCAATGGCAAAAGACAGATTAAAGGTGAGAAAAACCTCCAAGTTCATTTCTGAAACACGAACTGCCATGGGATTGCAGAATTATGCATCACCTGCCTAGCACCCGCACTCATCAAGAACAGAAATGAACATGAGCTGCTGAAGAGAGCAAGAGAAAAATAGAAATTCAAACTGGGCAGCAACAGTGTGTTGGTGGCAAACAAGGGTTTAATGAGGCCATTGGGTGTTGTTGTCTGAGCTCGCTTGCTCTCTCTTCCATCCTGCCATCATTTCTTCAAGCTTTTAAACCCTAATTCTCAAGCTTCAATCACAGATTACCCCAAGAGTTGGAAAGAATTCAAGCTAGTGAGCAGAGAGAATCAAAGAAGTCATGCAGTTGGTTAGCAGAGAGAATCAAAGAATTGGAGCTGAGTGGGCAAAGAGAATGGTGCTACAAGTCCAGAGCAAGAGAATTGTTGTCCTTCAAAGACCAATCTTGCAGATTTTCTGTGGGTTTTTCCAAGCTTGCAAAACGAGAGGAGAACCAAAGGAATTCTGGTTGTCCTTAGCTTGTGAGGACAACAAAACTCCAGATGCTTCTTCCTGCTGGAAATCCTCAAAGAAAAGCAAAGGTTCTTTGGAAAGAAGAGCTGCAAGCCAAGAACTCCAGTCCGAGAGAACCTGGGAATGTGTGTATATGTGTGTATGTGCCCTTGAGACTCAAAGCTCCTGTAACGAGCAAAATGCTCTGATGAAAAACTCCGCAACTTGAAGCAGATCCAGATGGGGTTCTGAACTGTGAAGAAGAGTTTTGGAGAAATTGGAAAAAAGAGTTCTAGAAAACACCGCATGCCAATGGTTTAGCAGCAACTGGAAAGGAAAACAAAACAGACAAGAGGGGTTTGTTGATGATCTTCCGTCAAAGCTTCCTCCATGCAATGCATTGGAATGGTTGTTGATGCCAGAGATTCAAAGCAAATGCTACTCCTGGCAGCACATGCAAGCAGCAGCAGAAAGGCCCCTGGAGAAGAGAGCTTGCAAAGGAGGGCAGAGGAGGAGAGGAGAAGAGGACGCGGGGAGGGGGAAAGAAATCTGATGCTATGAAGGCTCAGAGGCTCTTGGTGAAGTGAGAGGGAAGAGAGTGAGAAGCTCAGGCAGCTGACGAGGTCTCTCAAGAGTGGGAGACGAATGCAAGAAAAAACGCTCTTCTCTGGAGCCTGCTGCTGCTGCCGGTGACCCACCTCCTCCGACTTCTCCTCCTGCTCCTCCCTCTAGGAGTTCTTGGGCTTGTGTCTCCCTGGGTCTTAAGCATGTGTAAACATCGTAGGAATTGGGAGTTGTGGGTGCACAGCCATTGCCATTGCTGCCAGCATTATTATTTTCGAACACGTTCATAGTGAGAGGAGTCACAGGGCTGGACATTAGCGAGGGATTGAACCTAGGGGAAAGATCTGAGGTCGGAGAGCACACAGCAGCAGCAGCAGCAGAGGAGCCATAGCCACCGCTGGTCCCTCTTCGCAAGCCAGAAGGCAATCCCAAACCCTTCACATCCAGTTTACGCAACAAAAAAGATTGTCTCCTCTCATGGAGCTTGAACGCTGGTCTCCTCGCACTTAAGTCTCCCACAGGCTTGGGGATCAGCCCACCGTAAGTGTTGTCCGCAAGCTTATCACCTCCTCCTGCTGCTGCTGCTGCCGCTCTGGCTGCTTGCCTGGAGGGTAGAGTGATGGGGAATTTTTCCAACCCATCGTTGTCAGAAGCGCCTGTGAGCTTCTGCACCACCTCCCGAAAGTTGCAGGTATCAACATGAACAAATGTAGTGGAAGCTGCTGCGCACTGCTGCTGCTCGTGATCTCTCTCCTGCAGAGACAAAGATCCCAAAGCGGAACTGGGACTATCAGGCAGCTGGATCATCATCTTGTTGTCGTTGTTGCTAATACTGGAGGAGGACGGAGACAACGACATCGTTACTCCTAAGCTTCCATTTCCAATCCCTCCCCCACCCCCATCGCCCCCGCCCCTCTTCATACCAAATGCCCGTCAGTGGAATCCTTATCAAGGACTCACCCCAACAGCACCGCCACCTATAGGAATGCGTGCTCGAGCGAGAGCTTCAAACCAAGATGAGAATAGTTGCAAGCTGATGATTGTCGAAAACAAAGCTGAACTTCCGAAGTCCAAACCACAACAGTCCAGACATCCTTAAAGAGATCGGCTTTCAGACCAACACTGTTCCACCACCACCACCACCACCACCAACACCAGGACCAAGTCTCTTCAGCATTCTGGAGCTCCTGCAGCCTCCAGACCCCGCGTGTCCGAAATGAAGGTACTGCAACGGCGAGCAGAATGGACTCTATAGTTTTCGCAACAGAGAAATAACAACTGAGCTTCGTAGAGCAATGCAGGATCGTAGGATGGTCTGAGAAAGCTTCCAAGGAGCGATGTTTTGGGACTGGAGCTTGAGCACATTATTCACATCAGCAAGAGAAGTGTGGGAAACACAAATGCGAGGTCAAGTGAGAAGCAGCAGCAGGCGCCTCATGGCAAAAGCTACAAGAACGACGACGACAACCCGAAAAGGGCAAGCTTGCATTTCCCATAGACAAGACTACAAACCCGAGAACTGCAAAACCACAATAACTGCTTCCGCTATGAAGCTCCTGAAGATGGGAAAACTACAACAACATCAAAACATACAATGTGATTGTGCGAAAACTGATGAAACTCCCGCAGCAGACGAAACGGGACCTTCACTAAAAACTACTACTCATAGAGAGCAAAAGGAAGAAGAAAAACTTCTGAAGCTCTCGCACTGCTGCTGCTGAAAATGATGCTCAAAAACCCACGAAACGCAGATAGATTTCCGCAACTCTAAGTCATGTACAGCTCCAGATCAAGAGCTGAAAAACCCGAAACCCAAAGAAAATACATACACGCAAAAAACAACAAAATCGAAGGATAATCTTCAATCACACGACAACAACAAACCCACTACTCCAACTTCACTTCCACTTTCAACAAAGCTCGATTTCAAGCCTCAGAAAATTTACTACGGAACGAAAAAAAAATCCCCACTGCAACTATCGATCATCAGCAACAACAACTTCACTCGTGATCTCGATTACCTCCTTCAACACAATAATGCCACTATTTCTTCTGCTTCTTCTTCTTCTTTCAAGTACTTCTGCTTCTTATTCTTCTTTCAAGTACTTCTGCTTCTTATTCTTCTTTCAAGTACTTCTGCTTCTTCTTCTTCTTTCGAGGATGATCATCAACAACATCTTCTTCTTCTTCTTCTTCTTCTTCTTTTGATCATTATCAAAACAACAACAACAACAACAAAATGAGACAGAAAAAAATTGTGGGATAAGAAAGAGCAACAATAACAACACCGACACGGGCAGCAACAGCAACAAATGAGAACAAATGGGAATGGGTTGGAGAGAGGATTTAGAAAGGAATTAGACAAGGGAAGACGAGGAGAGACTGGGGAGAAAGGAAAGGAAAGGAAAGGAAAGAGCAGGACTGACTCATAGGGTAGGTACCTACTATCTATCTATCTATCTACCTACCTAACCTACCCATTTTTGTATACCGTTAGGGGAGCTTAATTAATGACACTTTCCCCCACCCCCTCTTAATTAGCCTGCATTTAGATTATGTTGGAAGGGCAACTGGAATTATGTGTAAGGTATCTAGTATCTACTAAGTCATCTAGCTTTCCTTCAATATTGTTCTTCACATGTTGTTCTTGTTGCTGCTCTTATGACTCATACACACTTTACTGATACTACTTTACCCATCCACATTAAGGTCTGGGGTGAGAGAGATTATTGTCATTTTCTTGACCACATTATATGACATAATCTTCTGCTATTACTCATATACTCTTCTAAGTAAAAAAACCAGTAGATTAGGTCTGTTATAAACATGGATTTTCTCAATTTTTGTTGAATCTGTCACCCCAGACCTTAATCTATGTAATGGAATTGCCTCGCTCTTGCCGATTATATGAGGGGCTTACCTGACACCTTACACAACATAATGCGCATGGGGTTTAACCATTCCTTAGTGCATAGATCAAACATAAGCTATTAAGTAGAGGCATACATGGTAAATTGTAGTCATACTTTGTACATAACCTTACACAAAGCACCAGTATAGCTAGTTGAGGTCTTTCTTTCTTTCAGAATTTCTTTCAGAAAGTCACAAATATTAACCATCAAACACACACACACACACACAACCATCACAGTTGCTATGTACATATAGAGCACACAGGGCATATTTGTACATAACCACACACACCAACACATCATGTAGCCTGTAGGCCTGGCTCAAGGTAGATCTTGTTACTACTTAACTAGGTCCATAGAGCACACATGATAGCCAATACTTCTACATAACTTCACACAACACCATCATGTAAATGTAGAGTACACATGGTAGCCATACTTGTACATAACCTCACATAACACATCATATTTAGTTAGTAGTAGTAGCTCATAGCTAGGCTCAAGGTAATTACTACTCATGTGAACACAATAGCCATATTTGTACGCAACCACACACATCACCATCATAGTCATTATGTGCACATAGAGCACAAATAGTAGCCATGCTTGTACATATTCACACACAACAACATATCATAATAGTTGTGTACACATATTAGATCAAATGTTGTAGCCATAGTTCTACATAACGACACAAATAGCACAATCATAATAACTATGTATACATAGAATCACAATCATACTTGTACATATGCCACACAACACATCATCATACCTACATACTAACAAAGAATACACATAATAGCCGCACTTGCCCATACCACACACACCACAACCAAGTAGCTATGTGCATAGAAGAACACACACAATAACCATATTCTTGCATACCACACATAACATATCATAGTAGCTCCAAATGCATTGAGCATAGATGGAACACACATACTTGTACATAACCACACGCAACAATACCAATATAGAAGCAATGTACACAAAGAGCATGCATAGTAGCCATACTTGCACATACCACACACAACGTTTCAAAATAGCTACAAAAACACACAAAGCATGGATAATAGCCATACTAGTACACACCACACATCACAATACCTACAATACACATAGAACATAAATAGTACTTACATACAAGTGGTAAGGCTTCACTTTCCCAAGTTCTCCTCCCCGTTATTAAACCAAACTTATTGTGCATTTTTATTTTTATTTTTATTTTTAAATCTAATGTTTACCTACAATGAACTCCTTGTTGCCAAGCATGGTGTTATGTCACCTATTTTCTGTTCACCATAGGATATTTGTTAATACATTGACATAACATTAAAAAGGATTTAAGTTAAGCTAAAGATTATTGAGTTTAAAGGGTCAACAATGTTCATTTTCATTTCTCGATCGACATGGTAAAAATGGCCCATCACCCTAATGAATGTTCTTTTTCAATATCCAAACAACAAAATTAATATTATTACAAACTTAATGTAAGTTATACACACACATATTCAATTTTATTTATTTTTAATTGAAGTCACAAATGGCTACTTTTAACCACTTCATTTATGATATATAGGCAACGTTTCATTCTTCGAAGGAGATAACATGGATATGTAGGTTTTAAGAAAGGTAAAAATATGTTATTAAATTCAATTTTGAATAGATTAATTGTCGTGACTATAACTTGTGTGCACAACTAATTCCTTAGAAATGCAACAAAGTGCCCTTCCCAAAATGAAATGAAGTTGAATGTTTTTAAGTGAACAAGGGATTGAGACTTGAAATGAGTGTAAGAAAATGCAAGTTCACTCTCACATGAAATGGAAGTGTGTGCAAATTGCACTCTTACTACTTTCAAATGAATTCTCTCAAAGCTAACAATATACAAACCTAAGGGACAATGGACAACAATAGGTGGAAAATGGGTCCACATTGAAACAAGTCTAGGGGTGTTAGAGTGCAAACCTCGGAAACATTGATAAGTTCTAGGTGGTGGGCAAATCTACACCACCAAAGTTGACACGAAGGTAGACACACTTGCATGAATAATCACCATAGGCGATTTTGCACCTTAAAATACTCCAACCACCTCACAAATGTCAAATGTAAATTCCAAACAAATGTGTAGACAAAAAACACAAAAGCCTTCATGTATAGAGCAAAACAAATTGGCCACTATAACCACACATTTCAACCCAAATGAACATGTACATCTTCTAGAGTATTGTCACATTCCAACATACATCTAATTTGGCTCAACCTGAAAATAGATCATGCAAAAAAAACACTACAATCATAAAATTGTGTTAAGGTCTAATGTGAACTATGGATAGAATACTACAAGATGTGCAAGGTTGGAAAGGTTACAAAATTGGATGCATTGCAAAAATAAAAAAAGATTCAATCATTTAAATTGTAACCATACTATAACCAAATTATAGTGAAGCAATTTGAAATTGTAAAGAACACCTTAATAACTTGGAAATAATTATAATCCACAATCCAAACAACTTTGAAACCAACTATGTTATTTTACTTCGCATATACATTTCAACTCCCAAGTATTCTTCATTATGCCAATTATATTGTCAATTCTTTAAGGTTTAGGAGGTGTAAGAAAAAAAATCCTTTTTTCAAAAAGAATCACGGGCATACAATGCCTTCCAACTATATGAGGAAGTTTCCATATTGTAACCCAAAGCCCTTCAAGAATTTGTGATAACAACTCAAACAACTAGAGGACTAAAGGTTAATATCTTTGAACTTCTAATTAAACACACGTTTCAACATTCTTTATATTTCACCATATATGTACTTGTAGGCTCCACTAAGCTCCTTCAAATTAAAACACACATGTAACAAAAAAAAACACATGACACAACACTTAGACCATCATTTACTTTGAACATTTAGGAACTTGAAACCCGCATTACATCAAAAAACCTAACACTTGCTACACTACACATGGATATCACAAATTCAACTCCCACTGAACTAAAATGTTTCAAGGAAAAACAACATAATTATTTTCTACTAATCAACTAGTCTAATAGGGGCAAGGTCAAATCTTCTTGTTGTTTGTTGCCCAATCTAGTAGCAAGTTGTATGTTGTTATCAATCATTGTTTTTCACTTAAGCCCTTTGTAAGGATTGAACTTAAAATAAGTAATAAATCTTGATTCTTGGTCAAGTTTTAATAGATTTACAAAACTTTTACAACTACATATTTACAAGCAAATTGAATCCTCACTTACAATGAGTATGAACAAGTATTGTTCCTATAAGTACTAGTAATTACAACCTAAATTCTACAAGTAGTTCTACAATTTATGACAATCCTTCATGGAAACCTTCTAAAATTACATTAAGAATCCAAAATACATACATCTCTCTTCAAGCTCTCTAAAATTGTATTCCAAAACATCATGCCCATGAACAAAAGGTGAGAAAAGATGTTCCAAAAGATCTTATGAAAACCCCAACTCACAAACAAAAATCTTAAATCCTATAACTCTTTAATTAATAACTAAATTTTTCTTTATTGATGCCCAACCTATCCTCTTATCCTTGTAACATTACCCCCTCCCCAACCCCATGTTGAATTTTGTTATTGAAATTTGTATAATATACAAATGAATTAATGTTAAGGTGAAATAAAAGTATTATTCGCAAACAACTATCAATTGAAATTATGCCCCCCATAGCTATTGTCCCTATGTTAGGTGGTTAGTGGAGATTCGTTATTGCGTTAGCCAATCTACTATAGGTTTTAATTGTGAGTTTATAACCACCAATTATTGGGCCACCTACACCATATGTTCCAACAATGTTTCCTTTTGTGGCTCTTATGTAGACTAATCTAACAACTCATCAAATTGTTACTCCTATGTGGAATGCTCCCCCTCGTGCAATGTTTGAGATATGTGTTGAACTCATCAAATTGTTATTCATGGTGTCCAACAACAACTTGTTTATTCTCCATCATAAGTTTTCCCTCTTGAAACTCTATTGACTAAGTGCCTCCTTTCATCCCTACCAATTGTTCTCAAGTTTTAAAGGTTGTTGAACCTATTCTATTTCATCCTTATAAGTGATGCCACTACATTAATGGAAATAGTGTTCATTTCAATTAAAACTTTCCACCCAACTAGTTGTTGGGTGGAAGACACATCACCATGCAAAAATGTGATGGGTGAACTAGATTGTGAATTTGTGTTATAGTGAATGTTTAGTGATTCCCACAGAATTACATTCCTATCTATGCATAAATGGGGACCCAACAAGATTAAGGTGGATGTGGACAAATTTTGATCTTTTTATGGGAAATTATCTATACCATGGATGCAGCACTATCTCATATTAGAGATTTGAAATCTTCTTCTTTTTTCAATGAGAAAAAGTAAAAAAACATCCCCAAAAAAATTGCTCCAAACCTAATGAGCTTGTTGAATTTGACATAATTATTCATAATGTACAAACCTTCCCCTTTTGTTGCCCATATGCAAAAGGGAATTATTTTTTATGCCCATTCACAAAACTTCCACT
>Ga0209208_10005727_pt1 | contig 17249 bp, 15 predicted proteins | sample S1TSphfallax_3_FD_187694 | JGI IMG/M metagenome (GOLD analysis project Ga0209208, IMG submission 187694) | Host-associated microbial communities from peat moss isolated from Minnesota, USA - S1T2_Fd - Sphagnum fallax MG (SPAdes) (version 2) | ecosystem: Host-associated > Plants > Peat moss >... | reverse complement strand
AGAGCGGCGTGAACGCTGCGGCGGGGATTCTCGGCTAGCGGTCAGCTTTAGACCGCGGCGGCACGCTCGCGCGGTGCCGCCCGCAGGACTTCCGCACCGCGCTGAAAATCCAGATTCTCGACCGCTTCGTTGAGGTCGGCGAAGCACTGCGTATCGAGCATCAGCCGCAGGGAGGGCGACAGAGCGGTGAACCGGTCGACGGCGTCGAGATTCTGAGTCTCGAGCAGCGCGCAGAATTCCTCGATTTCCGCAACGCCGATGGCGCTGCCCTCAGGGCAGCCAGGCTGGGCGTCGGCGGCTGATGCTTGGGCGTCGCCCTCCAGTATCTGACTGGATTCTTCGCGAAGGAAGGTCAATGCCTGGGCCAATTTCTTGAGGCCCACCTCCACTTTTTCCGCCGGTCGCCCTTCCTGGAGCAGGCGTTCCAGGGTACCTGCGAAACGCATGATCTGGGTGGCGCCGATCATTCCGGCGCTGCCCTTGAGCTTATGCACTCTCGCCTGGAGGAGTTGCCGCGCCGCATCGCCGATGGGGGCGGCGGCCGGCACGGACAGGTCGGCGTACTCGCGCACGATGCGCCTGACCAGCGACTTGAAGAGTTCAATGTCCTCGCCGAACAGCTGCGCGACGATGCCCGCATTGACCGACCTCATGAAGAAACGATGCTCGCCCGGCGATTCGGATTTGCGGTCGTCGAATACCATGGGGATGGGCGCGCCACGCGACTGTTCCACCAGTTGCCGGACCTTGCGGATCAGCAACTGCGGGTCGAAAGGCTTGCTGACAAAATCGTTCATGCCGGCATCGAGCGATCGCTGCCGCTCGCCCACCAAGGCGCCCGCCGTCAAGGCGACGATGGGCAACTGGAGATCGAGGTCACCGCGAATTCGCCGGGTGGCCTCGTTGCCGTCCAGAATCGGCATCTGCACATCCATGAGGATCAGGTCGAAACCGGTGGGATTGGCTTCGAGTGTCGTCAAAGCCGATGAACCATCGGAGCAGGTGCTGACCTTTGCACCCTGTTTCTCGAGAATTCTTTGCGCAACCTCCAGATTGATGTCGCTGTCGTCGACGACGAGCACCCGGACGCCGGAGAGCCACTGGGCGTGCAATTCGTCGAAATTGGTGGATTCGAACAAGCGCTCGCTGCTGTTCGGCTGGCGTGACACCGCCAAGTTGATGGCGTTGAACACGGCCGAGCTCGTGACCGGCCGCACCAGCAACACATCGCAAGGACGGACGAGCGTCTTGTGTTCGAGGTAGGCCTCCGCTGAATCGGCAACAACGATCACGGAGGGTAACTCGCCCTCCACCCAGATCGATTCGAGTTGGGCGATCATCTCGTGGGCTTCCTTGCCGCGTTGATGCAGGTCGAGGATGAGCGCATCCGGTCGGGAGGGAGTGTGCGGATTCATCATGGCGCGCAGCATCTGCTCCTGCGTCTCGACGACCTGCGGATTCCAGCCGAGCGCGCGTACCATCGAAGCAAGCCCCTGCGGCAGGTCGCCGTGCGTGTCGAGTACCAACACACGCAGTGCGTTGCTCTTGAGCACGCTGTCCGCCTTCGGCACCATCCGCAGCGGAACCTCGATCCAAAAAGTGCTGCCCTTGCCGACGACGCTGTTGACGCCGATCTCGCCGCCCATCAATTCGACGAACCGCCGCGCGATCGACAGCCCCAACCCGGTTCCCCCGAAGCGCCGGGTGGTCGAGGCATCCGCCTGCGTGAAGGGGGTGAACAGACGGGCACAGGCCGACGGTTCGATGCCGATGCCGGTGTCCTCCACTTCGCAGCGCAGGCGAAAGCGGCCCGCGCCCTGTTCGGTACAAAACGCCGACAGTCGTACGTGGCCGCGCTCGGTGAACTTGATCGAATTGTTCACCAGGTTCGTGAGTATCTGGCGTATCCGCAGTGCATCGCCCATCGCCATGCGGGGCAATTGCACGTCTGGTTCGACGATGAGCGCTATATCCTTGTCCGCGGCCTGCGGATGCAGCATCTGGCTCACGTCCCGGATCAATTCGGGTAGATCGAAAGGCTCATCCTCGAGCGACATCTCGTCCGCCTCGATCTTGGACAGATCGAGGACGTTGTTGATGACGCCGAGCAGCGCACGGCCGGCAAACTGGATCTTGCCGAGGAACTGACGCTGCTCTTCGCTCAGGGGCGTGTGTTCCAGCAAATAGCCGAGACCGATCACCGCGTTCAACGGAGTGCGGATCTCATGGCTCATATTGGCCAGGAATTCGCTTTTCGACTTGCTGGCCTTGTCCGCCACGGCAATGGCATCCCGCAGGCGTTGCTCGAGCTTGCACCGCTCGGTGATGTCCTGGAAGGCGCCGACGATCCGCCTGGGAATCCCGTTCTCGCACTCGACCTCGGCCGCCATGCGCACCCAGATGGGCCGATTCTTGGCCGTAACGGCGGGGAACTCGAGGTCGTACCCGATGCCTTTCGACCGGGCGAGACCCATGGCCTCGTGCAGCCGCTCCCGCACCGGTGGCGACAGGAACATATCGATCAATTCCATGCTCGGGCTGATGCTCTCGTCCACCTCGTGCATCCGATAGGATTGCGGCGTCCACTGCTGTTCACCGGTGGCGAGATCGATCATGAAGCCGCCGACGCGCGAGACGGTCTCCGCCCGCTGCATCAGTTTCTCATTCTCCGTCAAACGGCGTTGCGCTTCGTACAGCTGGCCGCTGCTGCGATTGACCTCGTCCTCGAGCTGCCGATGCCGCGTCAGCATGAGAATGGCGGTGACCAGAGCACCCAGGAGCAGCGAGACCACCGAGCCCAACAGCACGATGTGGCCGGGCGCGGAAAGTATCTCGCGAGCGGGATCCCAGATGGCGGCGAATCCCGACAGCACCAATCCGGCCAGCAGCACCGTGCTGCCCAGCGTCAACGGTGAACGCAGGAGGGTCAGGCTGTTGAGTTTGGCACGCCGGCGCGTGGGTTTCGGGGTCGGCATTTCAATGCTCGACCACCCGCGACGGTTCGGGGGCAATGAAGGGCGCAATATCGACGAATTCAGCACGATGGCCGCCGGCCTTCTTGGCGCATCGTACGGCATGCTCCACCGCGAGGATCATGTCCGCCGGGCTGCCGAGGGTGAGCGGCCCCTGGGAGAACCCCCGAGCAGCGACATTCGTGACGCCGCCGACCGAGAGCGTGACTCGACGAGAGCCGGCCCGATCCACGGCGGGCAGCGCGTCGATCGCTTTCAGGGCGCGTTCGGCGATGGCGATGGCCCCTTCGCTGCTGGTCTCGGGCAGCAACAAAGAAAACTTGCCGCCGGCATATCGAGCCAGTACGTCGTTGGGGCGATGCACCACGGAACGCAACGCCTCGGCGACCCCGCGCAAACAGGCATCCCCCGCCTCTTCTCCCAGCTCGTCGTTGAACTTGGTGAAGGAATCGATGTCCGCGAGCAGCAGCGACAGCGGCGCATGCGATCGATGTGAGCGCAACCATTCCTGGGCCAGGGACTTCTCCGACTGGCGCCTGGTCGTGGTGCCGGTGAGAAAGTCCATGGTGACGGCGCTGCGGACCGTGTCTGACAAGGCCTTCAATTGCTGATAGGTTCTCACCCGCGCCAGAACCAGCGGGGCGTGCGGCGGCTTGCTGATGAAATCCGCGCCTCCCAGCTGCAGGCCGACGGTCTCCAATTGCGGACTCTCATGACTGGTGATGAATATGATGGGTACGGCCGCCAGCTTGCTGTCGCTCTTGAAGGCTTTGCAAACCTCGAAGCCGCTGACCTCCGGCATCTCCACATCCAACAGGACCAGGTCGGGAGGTAGTTCACGCGCGAGCTTCAAGGCCACCGAGCCCGAGGTCGCGAAGCGGATCGGCGTATAGTCGTTCAGGATGCGCGAGAGCACACGGATGACGGTGGGATCGTCATCCACCAGCAAAATACTGAACCTCTCCTTGTCATACACGGCGGCTGGGTCTTTCAAGTGCCGCTCGCCTGCAACGTCCAATTGTCCCCCGGCGTCAGCGCGATCTCGATCGAATCTGCGAGAGACGTTGCGGCGAAGGGCTTGTTCAAGAACCCGGCAGCGCCCAAATTCTGCGCCCGTTCCCGGAGCTTGGGATTCGCGCTGGCCGTGATGAAGATGATGGGCGTGGACGCCGAGGAGACGAGATTTCGCAGCCGTTCTGCGACCAAGAATCCGTCCCCGGCGGGCAGACCCACATCGAGCACGACAACATCGGGCGTGTTCTTGATGACTGCCGATACCGCGTTGACGGCATCCTTGGCCGTGAAGACGGTGTAACCCATGCTCTTCAAGCGCACCCCCGTGCCGAGCAATATCGAATTGTCATCATCCACCAGCAACACGCTTTTCATCGCTGTTTCCTGTTCATTACGATGTTCATCCATCTTGGGGGTGCAACGGCGCGACAGCAGCAAACTTGAGTCATACGCGTTCATGCTGTGAAGCGGTTTGCGAACCCGGGAGGCGCGCTGGGGGGTGAGGCCGGCGGCCAATGTCGGGCACCGACGCGGAACGACATCGCCGCTGCGGTCCGGTGTTGGCCGGCGCCCGGATCGATGAGTTATGTCAAAAAAAGAAGCCCCCGACCGGGGGCTCCTCGAGGCATCAGGCGGTATTCAGGCTCAGCGCCCGATTCGTTACCGGCCCTGCGCAGCGACCAGCGACGCGGTCGGCGGCGGCGTTCCCGCGGGCGCAGCCGGCGGCGTCCCTTCCGCCGGCGCGGCGGCGGGGTGGATCCCCCCGGTGAGCTCCGGATAGTCCTTGGCCATGCTTTCGCCGTAGAGCGGCTTGAACAATCCTTGGTGGCAGGTCGCACAATTCACCTTGGCCACATCCCCCAAGACCCCCAGGCGATGCGCCGGGAAGGTCGAGGTGAGCGGTACCAGGTAATTGTTATTCAGATCGCGAGCCATGCGAATGCCATACCAGGCCACTGCTCGCTTCGGTGTGCTGGTGCTCCAGGACGCCATTGAGCGGGTGTTGTGGCAATAATCGCAGTTCACGCCCAGTGCCGTCGACATGGACATCATCAAGGCATAAGTCCGGTCGGTTTGCTTGATCGAGCTGCGGTCCCCACTGGGCAGTGCCGTATCGGAGATGACACGAATATTCTTGTCGTCCAGCAGGTATGCGGTATACGGATCGTAGGGCAGAGAACTCAATCCGGCAGCGTTCGACGGCTTGTTCTTGCCGGCATTGTTCGCAATCATACCGCTGTCGCTCGATTGATCCGGGCTGGTGAACCAGACGTTCTTCGGCACGGCATTCCCCCGATGACAGGTGTAGCACGTGACGCCGGTGAGGGCGACATGCGCTTTCCAATCCTCGTTGAGGTGCCGCGTCATCTGCAGCATGCGTCGCGCCACCACCTTGGTATAGCGATCGTCGCTCGCCATATTGGCGCCGTGGCAGTAGTTGCAGCTTTGGTCGGGAGGAGCAACCCACTGGGTGATGGCAAGCATCACGCGGGTGAATTGAGCGACGTTCAGGTCCTTGAGGACCTGAACGTTCTGGTACACCGAGCTCGCCAGCGGACCGTCGGCGGGCGCCGCCGGAATCGCCACGGGAACGATGTTATTGCCCGCTTTGGCCGCGTCATCGCGCGGATTGATGACTTGGTCCATGCCGGTACCGCGAAAACCGTCCTGCACCGTATCGACGGGCGGCCGTTCGCAGCCGCAGAGCAGAGCGAGACTCGCGAGAATCAAAACAGTACACGCCGACGCTCGCACGCTCGCCGGCCGGCCTCCCGCGGCGAGGCCTAAGGCGGCCCGGCCTAACGCGGCCCGGCCTGACCCGGCCCGGCCTACCGCGGCCCGGCCTAACGCGGCCCGGCCTAACGTGGCCCGGCCGGTCTTCTGCACAATACAATCGCTCATTTCGGTGCTCCAGGATACGTCGCAGGAAGCGTCGCAGGATCGATCTGGGGCGGGAATACCTGCGGATACATCGGCGCTACGTGATGCTTGACCGCCCACAAGTACCAATTATCGACCACAGTGCCGCTTAGCAGGATGCCAATTCCTCCGACCAATGGACACAGGACCGCAAACCACCACGCCCAACGGTGAATGGACTCGAAAGTTGCGTTGAAGCCCATGGTCCACCGCCAGAAGAGCCCGGCGCGTTCGGCGGCCGTGCCGCGATCGACGATCTGTTCCAACTCTCTGTCACCGCCCAGACGGCTGACGGCGAGAATTGTGCCGCCATGCATGGCAAACAGCAATGTGGAGCCGTAAAGGAAGGCGATCGACAAACAATGGAACGGATTGTAGAACAGATTGCCGTAGCGAATCGAAAAGGCTGCAGTCCAATCGAGGTGGGGGAAGATGCCGAAAGGCACCGCCTCACCGAAGCTGCCCATCAGTACCGGGCGGATGATGCCGAGCACCAGCATCAGCCAAATCGCCGCCAAGAACGCCCACGCAACGTGGGTGCCCATGTTGAGCGCACGCGCCCGGCGATACATGCGCAGCCACCACAGCAGCACTGAACTCGTCAGAAAGAAGCCGGCAAGCAGCCACCATCCACCGTCCTGCAACCGCGGAATGTGCAGACCATTCGACGGCGCCGGCGGTTCCAATGCGAGCCACGGCAGCTGGCGGACGAACTGGATGGGATTCCAGTGCACCGAGGCAAACATGTTCAGGCCGATGATCTCGAAGGCAATAAAGCCACAGATCAGCGACAAGAGGCCGGTGGTGCCCAGATAAAAGGGTCCAATCTGGGCATCCCCAAATCGGCCGAACAGATGATTGAAACCGCCGCCGATGCGACCCCAGACGTTGCCTCTTGGCAGAGGAACGCCGGGATACAGCGGCGCATCGACTTGTACTCGAGTAAAGATGTTTTGATATTCGGCCATGATAGTCCCCAGACAGTTCGTTCAATTCCAGATCGACAGATTCAGCCACCATCCCCACCATTCAGGCCAGCCGCGCGTCCAAAACGGGCCGCTGATGAGAATGCAGACCGCGCTCCAGAAGCCGGCACTGACGGCAAGGAACAGTCCCAACCGATGGATGCCCAGGGAACCGATCGAGTAACCGATGGTGTCGCGAAAATACGTATTCTCGTGCTCTGCCGTCTGCACGGGACCCGATTTCGGGTTGGAGGCGGAAAGAATGACCGCTCCATGCAGAGACAAAGACAGCGTCGTTGCGAAGAAGAAACTCACGGCCAGCATGTGCGCCGGGTTGTAATGAAAATGCAGATACTGATAACCGGTGTTCGACACCCAATCGAGGTGGCTGAAGATTCCGTACGGAAAGCCGTGGCCCCAGGCGCCCATGAGCAGCGGCCGAATGATCTCGAGCGTCACATACGCGAAGATGGCGACGCCGAACGCGGCGGGAACGTGATAACCGATGCCCAGCTTGCGGCAGATCTCCACTTCGCGCAGCGCCCAAGATACGAAGGCCCCGGTGGCAAAAATGGTGATGAACTGCCACAGCCCCCCTTCCCGAAGCGGTGCGAGCGTCAGACCGTATTTCAGGTCCGGCGGAGCGATGTTGATCTGCCAAAGATTCCAGGTTGGACCGATCGCGGCTCCGTAGACGATCAGCGCGGTTCCAAGCAGTGTAAAGAACAGGGTCGCAACCCCGAAGAAACCGACGTAGAACGGACCGACCCAGAAGTCGAACAAGTCGCCTCCCAGCAAGGTGCCGCCCCTGACCCGGTATTTTCTTTCAAAACTGAGCATGGACATGGTGGTGCTCTCTCATCCAAAGTGATGCTTTCGGCGGCGGCCGGGATGGAGACTGGAAGTCTCGACCCCGGCGCCGCCGTCGGCGAACAGCGCTACGGCTTGGCTGCGTCCGGCAGCGTTGACATATGCTGCGCAGCCGCCGAGGGCGCCGCGTGGCCGCCCAGCCAATTGAACCTGTCTGTGCTCAGCAGGATGAAATGAATCACCAATGCCAGGACGAACAGGAAGGTAAACAGCGCAATCAGTGCTCTGCGCGGATCGAAAAGAAGCCATACTCGCCACATTTTGTTATCTCCTATAAGAAACCGTAAATCCCAAAAGACTCAACACGACACCCGTTACAGCCACGGCCGCCATTGCCACACTAAAAAGTGGGCAACGATCGCAATCACCGTAAAAATGATGAAGCTCGTAACGAAGATCCCGTGAAACTCCTTGGCTTCACTTTCGGTCAATCCCGAGAGCGAGCCAGTTCTTTGGTCAGCCATACATCTCACCTCCACAAACAGGTCTTTCGACCGCAACCGCGAACCCGCGGCACCTAAGTGCCGAGCCATGCCGGCTCGCCACCACTTTCACCCGAATCGGGCGAATTCTCATCAAGCAGGCTCCGTCTGCTTTGTCGATCCGCGGCGTAACGGCAGCCGGTCGATTCCGACGTGATCCGCACCTGCCTGCCGAGCCTCCCGTTCCGCTGCATCACGAAGCCGCTTCGCCGCCGAAATGCGCACCAGCACCGGTTCGGCGGAGACCAGTTCTTCGAGCGCCTGTTGCGCCTCATCGGTCCAGCGCAGTTCGCTGTGCAGCCGCGACGGCGTCGCGTCAACCTTGTCCAGTTCGCTCGCCAGCGGGAGGATGTTGAACAATGCGTCGAAGAGCGCATTGCAGACTTCCTGAACGAGATAGGTCGCGCCGCCGTAGCCCATGAAGGGCGTGCCCGTGTGACGCCGGATGATGGCGCCCGGAAACGACGCGGGAATGTACATCGCCCGTGATCCGCTCTCGGCCAGATACATCCTTTCGTTGAAGCTCCCGAACAGGATCAGCGGCGGCGTTTCCTTGATCGCCTTGCGTACCGCCTCGTTGTCGGGTTTGACGCCGGCCCGGCGCGAGAACGAGAACGTGCACGGCAGCCCCATCTCGGTCTCCAGGAAATGGCGGATGCCGCGCGCATAGGTTTCGGTGGCGACCACTGCGAAGCTCGCGGTACCAAAGAAATCCTGGGTGACCGATCGCCACAGATCCCACAAGGGCTTGATGGTGGTGTGCTTCTCGCGTTCGATGAACGGCTCGGGGTCCAAGCCCAGCAATTCACCGAGCGAGCGCAGAAATTTGGTGGTGCTGTGCAGCCCGATCGGCGCCTGGAGATATGGGCGCTCCAGCGTCTCGCAGAGCAGGCGGCCGAACTCCCGGTACATGCACACGTTGACGTCGGCATCGATCAGCCTCGGCACATCCTCGAGGTGACTTCCCAACGGGAATGTGAGATTGATCTCGGCGCCGATCCCTTCGACAAGACGCTTGATCTCGGCCACGTCGCTCGGCGTATTGAACGTTCCATAGATGGGACCGATGATATTGACCCGCGGCTTTTGCCCCTCAGGCCTGGCCTTTCGAGCCGGTATTTTCTTCTTGCCGTACTCGGTCCACAGCCATGTCATGGCCCGATTGGCGCTCTGCCATTGATCCTCGTCGATGGTGCGCGGCAGGAACCGTTGAATGTTCGTCCCTTCCGGGGTGACACCGCCGCCGATCATTTCAGCGATGGAACCCGTGACCACCACGGCCGGTTGGCTGGGATCCAGGGTCTTGTGCGCACGCTTCATGGCGCCTTCGGTCCCATGCTGACCGAGCTCTTCCTCAGCGAGGCCGGTCACGACGATGGGCAGTTCATGGGGCGGCAGCGCATCGGTGTAATGGAGAACCGAAGTGACGGGAAGATTCTCGCAGCCCACCGGGCCATCGATGATGACCTGCAGACCCTTGATGGCCGTGAAAACGTACACCGAGCCCCAATAGCCGCCGGCGCGATCATGATCGAGTACGAGCATCAGCCCATCTCCTCAGATTTACGCTTGGCGGCCGCTTTCGCCAGCTGCGCCTTGTAGCGCTCGCGAAACTGCGGATGATCCTGGGGTTGTTCCTGCCAGACACCCGCGGTGCCGCCCGTGCCGACTCCCTCGAAGAAGGTTTTCATCTCGTCGAAACGAGCCTTGTTGCCGAGCGCCGCATTCACCACCTGCGCGAGCGACCCGGCGCCGGCGGGACCCATGAGGGGCCGGGCCGATATGAGATTGGTGAAATACAAGGCGGGGATGGCGAGCTCCTTGGCCTTTTGAACCACGGGAGTGGTGCCCACCGCAAGATCGGGCTTGAACTCGCGCATAGCCGCCAGATCCTGTTCGAGCGATGCGCGGTATTGAACATGCACGCCTTTGGCCTGCAGCCATTCGCGATCGGCATCGGACCATGCGGTGCGCGGACACGCCGTGCCGACATAGCGCAGGTCCGCGCCGCTCTCGACGAGGAGTCGCGCGACCAAGAGCTCTGAGCCCTCATAGCCGGACAGGGTGATGCGTCCTCTGATCGGCGCCTTGGCCAACGCGCCTTTGATCGCCGGAAGTATTCGATTTTGGGCGGCGGCCACCTTGTCCGCCGCCACGCCGCAGGCTCCACCAATTGCCGCGAGCCATGCCGCCGTGCCGTCATACCCCACCGGCGCTGAACCGACGATGGAGCGGCCCGCCGCCGAGAACTCGCGGAAGGAAGCCGTATAAAAGGGATGGATCGCTGCGACCACGGCACAATCAAGTGCGGCGTAGAGTTCGCGCCATTCGCGGGTCGGGACCACCGGACCTGCCGCCAAACCCATCGGCTCGAGCATCATCGCGATGCCCACGGGATCGACAGGAAACATTTCACCAACCAGGGTCACGGTGGGCTTGGAATTGCGGCCGCCGCGGGGCGCCTGAACCGGACCCAGACTGGCTTCGTTGCGCGCGTATCGCAACATCGCGCCTGCCAGGACATCCTTGGCCTCGGCATGAGTCGGCACGCCGAACCCCGGCACGTCGATGCCGATGATGCGCACACCGTTGATTTCTTTGGGCAGCAATTGCAGCGGCACACCCGAGGCGGTCGGCACGCAGAGATTGATGATGACCACGGCATCATAGAGGGCTGGGTCGGCGAGCTTGAACACCGCCTCCCGAATGTCCTCGAACAGCTTGCCGGTGACCAGCGTTTCCGAATTGAACGGTACGTAACCCACGGTGCGCTTGGCGCCATAGAAATGGGAAGTAAAGGTCAGGCCGTACACACAGCATGCCGAGCCGGACAGCACGGTCGCCGTACGTCGCATACGCAGACCCACCCGCAGCGAACCAAAGGCGGGACACATGCTCTGCGGCTGATCGTGGGGACCGGCGGGGTAATCCTTGGCGTACTGGTCGAGCGTTTCGCTCTTACCCGCTGCCGCCGCGGCGCTGCGCATTTCGCTTTGGCCTGCGTGGCAGCCCAGGCCATCAGCCTGCGTTGCTGCTTTATTGATGACGGGTATGGCGATGGCGCTCATGGGTCAGACCGTGTCGTACACCACTTCGAGGGTGGCTTTTTCGACCAACGACGCTCCGCACATATCCTCGTGCGAGGCGGGTTCGAGCACCACATTGCGACCCACGGCCTCGCCCTTGAACAAGCCGAGCAAGGCATCCTGGGTGAGCGGTTTCGGCCTCAAGGGGGGAGCGTCCGCCACATTGGCGGCGAGCTGCTCGAACAGCGGACCCCATTCGGTACCCGGCCGGCCGACGATGTCGTAGTTCGCGCTCTTGCGCCGGATGTCCTCGTTGGCCGGAATCGCGGCCAGGACGGGAATGCCCGCGGCGGCGGCAAACGCCTGCGCCTCGCCCGTGCCGTCATCCTTGTTGATGACCAGGCCGGCGACGCCGACATTGCCGCCGAGCTTGCGGAAATATTCCACCGCCGAGCAGACATTGTTGGCCACGTACAGCGACTGCAGGTCATTGGAGCCGACCACGATCACCTTCTGGCACATGTCGCGTGCGATCGGCAGGCCGAAACCGCCGCAGACCACGTCACCCAGAAAATCGAGCAGCACGTAGTCGAAGCCCCACTCGTGAAAGCCGAGTTTCTCGAGCAACTCGAAACCATGGATGATGCCGCGTCCGCCGCAGCCTCGCCCCACCTCGGGGCCTCCGAGCTCCATGGCAAAGACACCGTCGCGCTTGAAGCACACGTCGCCGATCTGCACCGGTTCGCCGGCAAGTTTTTTCTTCGCAGAAGTCTCGATGATGGTGGGGCAGGCTCGGCCGCCGAACAGCAGCGAGGTGGTATCGCTCTTGGGGTCGCAGCCGATCAAGAGAACTTTCTTGCCTTGCTGGGCCATCATGTAAGAGAGGTTGGCGAGCGCAAAGCTCTTGCCGATTCCGCCCTTGCCGTAAATGGCGATCACCTGGGTTTGCTTGGTCGGCGCATCGGTGATGACGGCATCGGGTTCAATGGCCGCCTCGTCGCGCAATGTCTGCAGTCGGGTCTGCTCGGAACGCAGCGAGGTGGCGGTGGCGAATGAGGTGCTCATGAATGCGCTCTCCAGTCCAAAATCATTTTCAAGCAAGAGGGATCGGTGAAGGCCGTGCGATACGCCTGTGCGGCGTCGGTGGCCTCTTCGCGATGAGTAATCAATCCGTCGAGATTCAGTTTCCCTGAGTCGATCAGCGACTTGACCGCGACGATGTCCGCGTCCCGCCACTCGGCAGCGACACGAATGCGAGCCTCGCGCATGAACGCCGCGGGAAATGCGAATGACAGCGGTTCGCTGTAGAAGCCGGCCAGCACGATCTCGCCGCCCGGGCGGAGTCGGGGGATCAATGTGTCGAGAATCGTCGGATCGCCGCTGACTTCGCAAATTGCGGGATAATCGCGCCGCGGATCATCCTCCGGAGAAATGACCTTGTAACCCAGCGCGCCGGCGACGCGGTTCGGGTTCTTCTCCCAGACGGTGGGAGGACGGTCGGCGAGAACCGCAACCAAGCGGGCAATCAGGCGGCCCAGCACTCCATGACCGATGATGAGCTCGGGGTAAACCGGCGCGGATGTCACGGAAGCGGGCACTGCAATCGCGTGATAGGCCGTGGCCGCCAACGCCAGCAGCACGCCCTGCTCGGCCAAGCCGTCACCCAGGGGGGTTACCCGCGCACCGGGTACCACCACCTTGGCAGCGGCGCCGCCAAACAATCCGCGCACGTCGCCGTAACACTTGGCCCCCGGCACGAAGACTCGTTCGCCGAGGTTTCTTCCGCTGCGGTTGCCGACCTCGACGATGCGGCCCACGGACTCGTAACCTGGAACCAGGGGATAACCCAAGCCCGGGAACGGCGGCATTCGGCCTGTCCAGAGCAGACGCTCCGTGCCGGTGCTGATGCCCGTCCACTCCATGTCGACGACAACGTCTTCTTCACCCGCCGCGGACAAGTCCAACCGACTCAAAATCAGCTGTTCAGGTTTCTCCAACACAACCGCGAGCGTATTGGCGTGGGGATTACCCCCACTGGACCCTGCTAACTGATTCTTAATTTGCATGGTGTCACAATACTCTGACTATTTGAGTTGTCAATTTAGTTTTACACTTTTTGATGGTGAGCCCTTACGGGCGACAATCAGTCGGCTCTGCAGCGGTTGCCGAGTGGCCACCAGGTGGCTCGATTCGAAGCCCGATAGTTGCAACATGCGCCGCAAGGTCTGCGGGGTACGCGGCCGGCCGCTGCCCATCGCCAGGAGATAAAAGCCGAAGTAGGCATCCCCAACGGGCCCCGCTCCCGGTGTTCCCGCCATGGGCTCGGCCAGCAACAAAGTCCCCTTCGGCGGCAGCGCTTGGTGCGCCGACCGCAGCAGCGTCATGGCGGCATCGTCGTCGTGGTCGTGGACGACCCGGACCAGGGAAATCACGTCCGCGCCCTGCGGCAGCGGATCGGTAAGGAAGCTGCCCCCGTGAGCCTCCGTCCGCTCACCGAGCCCTAAACTCGCGAACCGCTGCCGGGCGCGCTGTGCCACCGGCGGCAGATCGAACAATTGCAAGCGCAGGTGTTTATGGCGCTTGCCCGCCTCAATGAGGAATCCGCCCTCACCGCCGCCCACATCCAGCAGACATCGATGCTTGTGCAGCGAGTACGCATCGAGGATTTCGCCGGAAACCAACGGTTGGGAATTCGACATGAGCGCCGAATAGTCGGCGGCGCGACCGTCGCGGCGCTCGGACTGCGCCCGATCGGGCCGCCCGGACTCCGGCCGGTTGCCGGCGGAATACTGCCAATACTTGGCAAGCTCGGTCTGCTGCAACTCACCGCGCAGCAAACCGACCGGGTCATGCAGATCGGCGTACAAGAGGCTGTGATGTTCCACCATGGCGCCCACCGCCGGGTTTCCCACCAACGCAGCGCCAAGACTCCCGAGACCAAAGCGATCCCCTGGCCGCCGGTCAACCAGCTGCAGCGACACCGCGGCTTCGAGCAGGCGCAGGGTGGAGTCGAGAGGTACATTCAGCCGGCTCGCGAGATCGGCGGCGCCGAGCGGACCGTCGGCGAGTATGTCGAACAGCTTCAAGCGCACGCAGGCGAAGAGGATCTGGGAGTAAACAAAGCCCGCACAGACGTCGAATAGCGCCCTTGCCCGTTTTCTGGCGGTCGGCCGGGTGAGCGGAAAGGCGGCCGCCCAACGCTGGAATTTCGGGTTGGACAGCCATCGGTCGCGTACGGCGAGATAGCGATCGGTCCAACTCATGGATTCGACGCTCAAGCGGCCGGGCGGGCCAATTCGCGAGGCAACAGCCGGCTGGCCTCGCCCAGTATGTGTGCCTTGAGATCCGCGGCTCCGGGGCAGCGCGGGATCACATCGATGGCCGATTGCACCAAACCTTCGAGTCGCGCAACCGCTTCGCCAATCCCCAAGCGATGCACGGCATTCGGCCGACCGAGCAGTTGGTCCCTGCCCGTCGGTTTGCCCAATTCATGTTCGTTCGAGACCACATCCCGAATGTCGTCGGCGATTTGATAGGCCTCGCCGATGCGCTCCCCCAAAAGATGCCATGAGGCCGAATCATGGCCGGCGGCAGCGGCTCCGCCGGCGGTTGCGGCCGCAAACAGCGCGCCGGTCTTGGCGCGTTGATAATTGGCGAGAACCACCTGCGATTCGCACTCCCAGGCTTGCCCGGCAATGATGCCGGACGGTGCGCCGACAGAGCGCGCGACGATACTCACGAGACCCACCAAGCGTGCGGGTGCCGCCTCGGCGGCCCGAGCCAGCGCCTGAAACGCGAGCACGATCAGCGCATCGCCGGTCAGCACCGCAATTCGCTCGCCATATGCCTTGTGCACCGAGGGTCGGCCCCGGCGGGTGGCCGCATCGTCGAAGCAGGGCAAATCGTCGTGAACCAAGGATCCGCAATGCATCAACTCGATCGCGGCGGCCATGGCGGCCGACAGGTCGGGGGCATCCTCGGCACAGGCTTTTGCCACCGCCAGGCATAGTCGGGGTCGAATGCGCGCTCCCCCCGGGAATACCGCATAGCGCATGGCGGCCACGAGCGACGGGGGGGCGTCGGATCCGCGAGCCAGGCCTAGGGCCTGGGACAGTGAGCGTTCGATCCGGGTCATGGCATCCACAGAAACCCCTCGTGGTCAGTGTAAAATCTGTTTGTCAGGTTAAACTGTAAGGTAATATAGACACCTCAATAGGCGCGGTCAACGATTTTTCGGAGGCGACTTTGCGGAGCGCACGGGTGGCAGTCATTGGAGCGGGCGTCGCCGGCCTGGCGGCCAGCATCGATCTGGCCAGCCAGGGCTGTGAGGTCATCACCCTTGAGCGGGCTGCCGCTCCGGGGGGGAAAATGCGCGAAGTGCCGATTGCCGGCCAGCGTCTGGACGCGGGTCCCACGGTATTCACATTGCGCTCCGTCTTCGACGCGTTGTTCGACGACGCCGGCGACAGCCTGGAGCACCGCGTTTCTTTACGGTCCGCGAACCTGCTCGCGCGGCACGCCTGGAACGCCACACAGCATTTGGATCTCTTCGCCGACTTCGGGCGCTCGCTCGACGCCATCGGCGCGTTTGCCGGCGCGGCGGAGGCCCGGTCCTTCGAGGCCTTCGCCGCTCACGCGCGACGCATTTTCAACACGCTCGATCGATCCTTCATGCGTGCCTCGCGCCCCTCTCCGGTCGAACTCGTGCGCCGTGTGGGATGGGCCGGTTTGCCGGACCTATGGAACATCAAACCGTTCATGACGATGTGGCAATCGATGGAACACTATTTTGCTGATCCACGGCTCCGTCAGCTGTTTGGGCGGTATGCCACCTACTGCGGCTCCTCGCCCTTCAGTTCGCCGGCAACTCTCATGCTCGTGGCCCACGTGGAGCAGGCCGGCGTGTGGTATGTCGAAGGCGGCATGCATCGATTGGTCGAGGCGATGGCCGCCCTTGCGCAGCGGCGCGGCGCGACCCTGCGTTATTCCACCGCAGTGAGTTCGATCGACATGGCGCAAGGCCGGGTGAGCTCCATCGAGACGACGAGCGGCGAGCGCCTCTTCGTCGATGCCGTGGTGTGCAACGCCGACAACAATGCCCTGGCCGCCGGGCTCTTCGGGCGCTCGGCCGCGCGCGCCGTGCCCGCGACACCGGCGGCATCGCGCAGTCTATCGGCCATCACCTGGAATGCCGTCGCATGCACCAGCGGCTTTCCGCTCGCGCATCATTCGGTATTCTTCAGCGACGACTACAAAGCCGAGTTCGACGCCATATTTTCGCGGCGACAAGTGCCGGTCTCGCCCACCATTTATGTCTGCGCGCAGGACCGTCAAGACGAGTCGCCGCCGCCGCCGGGAACACCGGAGCGGCTGTTTTTCCTCATCAATGCGCCCGCCATCGGCGATAGTCACGAGTTTAACCAAGCGGAGATCGAATTATGCGCAGCCCACGTTTTCGGGCGCCTGAGAAGCTGTGGGCTGACCGTGGATCGGGACGCCGAGCCGATGACGGTGACAACGCCCTCGGACTTTCACCGATTGTTTCCGGCGACCGGGGGCGCACTGTATGGTCCGGCGTCCCACGGATGGAAAGCCTCCTTCACCCGTCCGGGATCGCGCAGCTCGATTCCGGGCCTGTATTTGGCGGGGGGCAGCACCCATCCGGGACCGGGGATTCCGATGGCGGCGACTTCGGGGCGGCTGGCGGCAGCTTCACTCATGGCGGATTGCGCTTCGACCAGCCGGTCGCGAACGGTGGCTATGCCTGGTGGTACATCGATGCGTTGAGCGCCGACGGACAGCACGGACTTACCCTGATCGCCTTCATCGGCAGCGTATTTTCCCCCTACTACGCCTGGGCAAGGCGCCGCGCGGCTGCCGATCAAGGCCCCGGCGCTGGCGGCCCGGCCTCTGCCGGCCGCGCCGATCGCGGCCCGGCCTACGCCGGCCGCACCGATCCCATGAATCATTGCGCGCTGAATGTTGCGCTCTACGGTCGTC
>Ga0209208_10005725_pt1 | contig 17252 bp, 11 predicted proteins | sample S1TSphfallax_3_FD_187694 | JGI IMG/M metagenome (GOLD analysis project Ga0209208, IMG submission 187694) | Host-associated microbial communities from peat moss isolated from Minnesota, USA - S1T2_Fd - Sphagnum fallax MG (SPAdes) (version 2) | ecosystem: Host-associated > Plants > Peat moss >... | reverse complement strand
CCCCCCATGTTCATTTGACTTAGGAATTTATATTATACAATTTTTTCCAAATATGAAATTAATTATAGAGTTATAATAACTTGAAGGATTTTGGTTTCTTTTAGAGGATTTTTTTAAGATTATATTTTTGCATTGTGAAATTTTTGAATTTCAATAATTTTTCTTTTCTCATAAGATACTTTTTAATGTAAATGGCAAGGCCACAATGTGATATACCCCTAGTTTTTTTTATTTTAGAAGTGATAAATCAAGAGGAAGAAACAATGCCAAATGATTATGGAAGAGAACTCAATGGGGATAACTTTATATGCAAAAAATCACTTAATTAAATAATGACCAACACATCAACTTGAACAATTTGTTGACTACAAGAGGGAATTTTACTATTGGATGAACCCACATTAATAACAAACACCAAGATTGTGAGAAAAAAGGAAATAATTATGCAATTTTTTGGGGTGGCATAAGAGGTAGTTCCACCTTCTCAATCCCTAAAATGAAACAAACAAGCTTGCAAAAAATCCACAAAGTTACAAACAATGAAATAGCAACTTTAATATAGCTTGTTGAAATGCCCTAATTAGAGCCAATTTTCAACTTTTGAAATGAACCAACAAGCCAAAGCCTTAAACCAAAATGACACTCAAAATGAAAAATAGCAAGTGCCAAGGATTTGTACCTCAAGAAAAGAATTAGGCTATAAGTTGTAGTTAAAGACCAAGGTTCATCACATTATAGTGTTACTACACCATATGCAAAGGGGGAACTTTCAACTAAAAGAAAGGTTAAAACACATATATGGCAATTGGAGTTTGACCTTCACAATGTGCCTTTCAATGTTTGATTCACGTAACCTACCAATAGTGCCCAACTACCCATTAACATGTTTTCAAATCTAATGTCGTCGATGCGATTGCAAATTTGATCTCCAATGACAACTTCATTGATGTTTGAAACATCTTGATTTTTCATCGTTCAATTGACATTAATAATAACACAAAGCTTAAAAGCAACAATGAACTCAGCAATGAAACATGTTACACAATGTGACAACTTACAAGCCAAATTGTTGATTGGATTTACAATGTATAAACCTAAATTTTAACAAAAGAATCAATCAATGCAAAACAAAAACCCTCAAAGCTCAATGTTATAGTCCATTACTTAGTGACTCATGAAACACAAACAAGGTTTTAGTGATGTCCTCATATGAGCAAGAAATGAAGCTAGTGAAAGGAGACCTAGAAAGGGTAATGAAAGTTAATGAAGGACCCAAATTCAAGTGTGCAAAAGTGGCAACTACTCAATGGTGAAGATGAGGGAAATGGTGACATGTGATGGCATTAAGGCAAGAGTTAGCAAATTGACAATGAATGTCCATCGTTGTACTTAATCTAGTGATATCATTTGTTGCCACTATAAATTTTAGGTGAATGTTTTTTTAATCATTAAAACCCAAGCTTACAAGTGAATAACCTATATTTTTTAGATATTTTTGGTGACTTTTTGCCAAAAAGAAAACATTAGTCTAATTGGCTCATCAATACCATGACCAAGGTTCCAACCTAATAGCCACCCAACATTGTTACATATTGCAACAAGTGTCAAATTATGATATTATTTATATATTTTATATTGAAATGGATGAACCACATAATTACCTCAAATGTGACACATGTGATGAACCAAGGGACTACTAATATGTGAAAAACCATATTTCACTATATAATGATCTTGTAATATATATTATAAATTAAAATTCACAATTGTTATCATAAATAGATCATAATTTCAAAAGAAAGATGACAAGTTGTGATATGCTTGATCAAATTTCAAACTTTTAGATATACAAATAAGGAAATATCTCAAGCAAATTTAACAAGCAAAATTTGGGATCTTGTTAAAATACCCTTGTTGCAACAAAAGTGTTGCATGTTGTTGTCGCACAAATTTGTTGATCAATAAACTCCTAATTTTAAAAATATATTGTAAAATTCTTGACAAATCTGAGTGAGTTTTAAAACAAAAACTATGTTCAATTGAAGTAGAAAGGATTTGAAGCTTGCATGTTACAAATTCCAAATTTTGTGATGTGGCACAAGCGGTGATCATCCGAAAAAAAATATAGCATTAACGTCAACAAGTTTTTTTTTAATTGCAAAAACAATAGAAAACAAGGAAGAAAACTACCTTGAAACTAGAAATTCTATCAAAATCTCACAAAATTTCTCCAAATTTTGGCAAGAATTCATGACAAAATATTCATTTTTATTTTCAAAGGTCAAAATGTTGCACCAATTTGCCAACATTAGGATAACAATTGTGAATTCTAATTTATAATAGATATAATAATAACATAATTGTTATCAAAAAACTTGTAATGTACCTTTGACTTTTGCATCTAGTTTCTTATGTGCTCACACTATTGGACATCATCATTGACACCAAAATGGCAATCTCAAGATTGTTGTTACAAGGGTATTGGGAGACTTTGTCCATCAAAAGGTTGGTGTCAAGATTGTTGTTATAGCAAAGGGGGGAGACTTTGTTGAGTTGCAATTAGCGAGTCCAGGTAAAGCTAGTTTGAGTTTTCCCCCTTGAAGATTTCCAATTTTTACAAATGTTCATATGGATCACATGTTGACTATTTTGTATTTGAGTGAACCTAATTTTTCTTATTATTGTAAAGCTTGCAACCCCCACACCCCAAAAGAATTTCACTTTTACACAAATAATCACAAATTCGATTAGCACAAAGACTAAATCAACTAAGAAACAAGTAAATTTAGCTACAAAATGTGAGCTAACAATAAACTGTGAAGCTCGACATGTTGATAAAATTCAAGTTGCAAGATGAGGAAGAATCGTTGAGGAAATGTTTCAAAATAGATGAAGAGAGACAAGGAAGAACTATTGAGGAATTTTTGAAGAAAGATGAGGAAAATTAATTGAGGAATTGTGTCAGAAAGATGAATTGTTGACTTGGAATTGTTGAAGAAAAATAAGGAAAGGAGAAATTGATTAGGAATTGTTGAGGAGCGAGAGAGATCTGATAGAATTTGTAGTCCTAGAAACTTTTACAAACCTTAGTTCTAAAGCAAGAGCTAGTCCTTGTAGATGAAATGTAGGTGGAATGTAAAGCATGTCCTCCATAAGTCCTTCATCCTTGACTACTGATGATTAGGCTGATCTAAACTAGTCATTCTTCTCAGAATATCTTTCTCTCATTTTACCAACTGCATGGAGCTATTGGTGTTGCTGGAATTGTTATCATTGTTGGTTTTGATGTTGTATCTACAAGTTAGTTCATCAAGGTTTCCTATTGGAGAAGGCCTAATGTGCAAGAGAAATGCATTCATAATAATTGTCAGGTTGGCTATGTCACATAACGTCAATCAAAGTCTTGTGGTTTTCTAAGTTTCATGAGAGAAAAGAGGTGAATGGTTCAAATGTTCAAATACATTCATCTAGAAGAACTAGCATGAAAGAGCACAATGAGTGTAACAAAAACAATTTATGCCAAGCGAAGGGACTGTGTGATCCAAGATGACCTACCAAATTCTCAATGTGTGATGGGTTTTAGGAAAGCACATGATGACTTCTGAACCAATGTTGATGATTTTGAAGATGTTGCTTTCAACTTGGTCCTTGGAAATACTATTATCTTACTTTTGAGTTGCTACTCCTTCCCAATGAACTCTTCAAATGTTGAGTTCAGTTCTCGTTTTAGCTTCCAACCATCAATCTACAGATTGTATATTGCCATGTTTTCCTGTAGTAAAATAGTCCCCCTTTTTGCACTGTTTGTTTTCTCAAATGCAAAATTGATCTAGTTTATCCAACTGGAACCTAAGAAAAGACTATTCAGATGCTATCCTAACCTAACTACTAACTCAGAACCAGGTGTGAAGATAAAAGAATGAATAAAATCAATTCCAGATCTGCCCCACAATGAGAACCTAGATCCAAATCAAGTTTTTTTTGTTGTTGCTCTCCTACTTTTCTGGCTTTTGTTGCCTCTGCCCATAGGGAAGAGACTGAACATTGGTGTAGATTCGTGAAGAAATCCCAATCTGTAATTGACATGTTGAACTACTATGTGTGCATACTATGGATGGGCAAATGTTCAATAAAAGTGCATGCATTTAGATGAGAAATTCTTGATCCTGTAAAGGGAAGTTTTTTGGTTTGAAGTTTGAATCTGTCATAAAAGGACAGAGTCATTCTGTGATGAGCTGCTTGTTGTTGCAGTGCCTTGCTGCATGCACCTACCACAAAAGTCATGTGATAAAGTGTGTGCACTGCCTAAAGTGGATAATAATGCACACCCTCTACTACTACTGATTGGCACCCCATAATATCCAACAGTATTTGCTCATGTATTCAGTAGGATTTTTTTAGTACCAGGATTTATCAAGTGGCACTTCTTCTTATGGTTCTCTGGCCTACAATCTTTTACAATGCTGGCTTTCCAAAACCTACTGTTGTTCCAGATGTTGCCAGTAGTCCATGGAAGTTGTTTGTAAAGTCACCCTGATCTGACCCTCTAATCCCTGTTTCATTGCCAATTGTAGAGTAGCCAGAAAGTTGGAAAATTTGAGTACCAATTCATAAAACTGGGTAGCAGTTCAGAAAGATTTGCAGGACTCTATTCTGACTAGGCTTTGAATCTAGTAAATAAAACATGCAGCAATGCAAACATAGGTAAAGCAAATCCAAAACTGGGGCTGAAACTGCTGTAAGGACCAATTTAGGTGAAGAAACTGGTTTGGTCCCCTTTTTTTACAACATATATTACTTTCATCCTGACTTTTGATACCATCCCCAGTCTCAAGGAAACTCAGGCCCAGTAGCCCAGTTTGAACTACCTTCAGATAACTCTATCATATTGGAATTGCAGAGAAAACTCCTCCACAAAGCTTTGAAAACTTCAAGGCAGTGATGAGATGCCCTGACTCCCCACTGCCTGATGACTTCATCAGCTCCTGATAAAATTTTGAAGCAGTGATGAGCTGCCCTGACTCCCCACTGACTGACTTCATCAGCTCCCCTCAGATGGTTTAGGAAAGTACAGACTAATGCATCCAAAATTCAAGCAAACCCTTATACAAACATGTGCAATCTGATTTTCTGGAAATTAGTCATGATGTTGGCTAGTACTCAAAGTTGCATCTTGATCTCTAGCTTTGCTGTGTAGCCTTTTCAACTATAAAAAGCAGCTCAATAAGATCTCAACAATTGAGACAAGTAAAAATAGAATTCCATTAACAGAACAAAATCTTATATTACAGATTAAATTCCGAAAAATCAGAGGTCCACAGCTAATCCCATCTTATTCTGTCGTTAATGGCCGAGTAGTAGCTTAATAGCAGCTGGAATTGTAGCTTCAGAGAAAATAATCCTGTAATATTTCCCAAGTTTATTCTGAAGCTCACACAATTATGAACACAGTACTGTCGTAAAGATTGCTCAGGCAACATAGCAATATGAGCATTACAATATCCATCAATAAATTTGAGCACCCATTCCTTGGCTTCGAAATAGAAAGATTTACCACACAAGAACTTCAGACTTCTCAAGGCAACATGAAAGTGGTGAGTCTTCTAGATGGCTGCATATGCCAATGGCACCACTCCTTGCAAACCACAATCAATGTTTTCACCAGGATCAACATTGCCAAACCAACTGGTGAGGAACTTTTGGTATGTACCAATGCGGTCTCCCATGCGAGGATCTTCACCATGGCCGCACTCTTCATCACCAGCAATGACATTGATTGTCATGCCAAACCCTGGCAGGCGGTGTGCCAGTGTATCATTCTTTGTTGGCTGCCACTCGCCAATCATAATCTGATGGGGAGAAGGCCTTGTTAGGGCAGGTGTCATCCAAAACCAGACTGCTGCCTGGAATGCAAGTGTTGCATTGTTGGTCAAAATTTCAGGGTGATGCAACAAGTCTGCATTCAAGGCTATTCCTGTTGGCCCATAGTTGTAGTTCCTGCCACCGGCAAGCCACCCAGCCCCCAACCTAGGTCAGCTTTTCTTTTCATACTTGGGGAAAGAGAGGAACTAAACTACTGCCTCTGCCAGTGCATGTTATCTTGCAAATGGTGACTAGCATAGCTGTGCAAATTTCTATCTACTAGAAGTAGCTTACTATTCAGGAGAGAGGGAAACAAAACATGATGCACAAAATTTGGTCCTCATCAGGAGCTCTTTCCATGTGACTCATAGACATACAGAACCCTTCAACCACAGTTTCAAGTTGCACCAATAGAAAGACAGCCTTGTGGATGGAGCCAGACAGTCAAGCCAAAGAAATCTGCACACTGTTTTCATTCAGTTTCAGACTTTGCAAGAAAGAGAGAAGGCATAGCTGGAACAAACCAGTAGATAGGGAAGGCACCACGGCCTTGGTATCCAACACCAGGCACACATGGATACAACAGACTCTCCTTACAGTACAGCTGGTCAGGGGCCAACTCCTGGTTGTAGCACAGCCCCCATGCATATGGACCATCCTTGGCTCCTGACCATCCACCTGCTCACCCCAAAACCCCAATCCCACTCCCCTCTTAGTCCATCCCATCCAATTTCTAGCATTACATCAAGAAATCAAAGAAGCCTGCACATACTGCACAACAAAAAGAGCTCTCCATAGAACCACAAAATCCCCTTTTTCCCAATCCATCCCTCCCTCAGAGGAAAGTATGTGTATGCATCCCTCTCTGACCATCATTTTGATCATGTCTGTTGTCAAAAGCTCTGGCTCACAACCTGGATCTATACTCCATATCCACCATCACATTCTCTTGCTCTTCCCCTTAAGGATTGCAGATCATAAAAGCACCGGAACATGTATTGAGAAAATACAGTGGCAGCACACTATTGAAACTGATTTCCAAAGAAAGCAGCTAGGCAACAAACAGAAGTGCATTCTCAGGACTACTACTCTAAGCACAGCTGACCAACAGAGGAGGGGGCATGGCCTCTTCCTCAGCCGAATGGAAAATTGTCAGATCCTGAATCAAAAGAAACAAGTGTCTGACTCATATTCTACACCATGATGATTTGAAGAAGGAGCATAAGACTGTGAGAGGAACTCCTCTGTAATGTCACTTTGAGGAACATTTTAGTACTTTGGCAGCCAAGAAAGTTGCCATAAAGACTACTAGGAGATGTTCATTTTGGATGTGCAATACATGCCATGACGCTTTACAAGATGAGACAGACATGTGAAAGAGGCCTACAAGATGAGACAAAAATGTGAACGAGGGCAACAAGATGAGACAAGCATGTGAAAGAGATGATGACAGGAGGGAGGGAGGGAGAGAGAGAGAGAGAGAGAGAGTAGTGAGGGTTTTTTTTTTTCTGTACATGAAGTTGAATGAGCAACATGAGCAAAGAAAGCAGCAAGCTCGCGGTTCTGGACATCCAGTCCGCCGATGGAACCAAATCCCAAGGGCTCGTAAATCTTGGCTGCGTCCATGAAAGAGTCGAAAGTCCAGAATCCTTGGGCATGAGCAGTGGGGTCGTTCCTGTGGTTGAACATGGCCTCAAACACGTCCACCGTCACCAGATCACTCACAGTTTTGTTGCAAGTCTCGGGTCTCACGCCTGTGAGTTTCACTGCGTTCAAGCATGACGCAAGAACGGCAAGCCGTGGATCTGTGGCTGCTTTTGCCTGTGCCGTCTGCGGCATTGCTGCTAGCAGCACCACCACCATTACCAGAGACGCAACAACCACCGTCCATTGACCACCTCCTCCCTTCATCTTTTTTTGCACCTTCTCTCGAACCCCTGTTTTTTCTCTGCAACACAACCAAATGGACACAATCACAGAACTGAGTCTTTTCTCTTCTTTTGTTTTCAAAACTACTACTAGCAGACACAGCAACAAGAAGAAAAAAGCTTCAACAGAGAGACACAGAGAGCTCCCAAAAAAAAAACCAAGAATCTATTCCAAAGGAAAATCACAGACAACATATCCCACATTTTTTTTTAAAACACACAAACAGCCAACTCTGAGCATTTCACTTCTCCATTACGCTACAGAGTCTATTACTACTACTACTGCTACTACCACTTTCTTGTGTTGTGGGTGGTGTGAGTGTGTACCTAAAAGAGCTGCACAAAAAATGGACAAAACACAGAAATGTTTGGCAAAAGAAAGAAGCTCAAGCACAGAGAGAGAAGCCAAAAATAAATAAAAATGCAAAGAGAAGAGAGAAAGAAAGAAAGTTGAGAGAGAGAATGTGGACTCACTCACCCTAGGGCACAAATGGTGGATGTAACTGAATGGGTTGCTGCAACAACAGCAGCAGCCAGCCAGCAGTTGATGTGGTGATACTTGTTTGCTGGTGTGAGTGAGAGAGTGGGAGTAGTAGTGTGTGTTGCCTTTCTCTGTTTTGCTTGGTCTAATGGTTGGCCCTATATTTCTGGGCTAGCACCTACTTTTTTTGCCATGAGGTCCCCTAGTCATCCCCACCCCTACCCTACCACAATTCTTTGCTTTGCTTGCTTTCTTTCTTCCCCAACAAGGCTGGGTATACCAGCTTCCTTTACTATGGCGCTACCCTCCCCAATCAGGGTTTTTTTTTTTTTTTTTTTTTCTTTTTTTTTTTTTTTTTCCTTCTTTTTCTTTTCATTTTCCCCATTTTGTGATATACAAAATTGGAGCTAATTTTTTCCCATGCAAAAATATACCTAATCTTCAAAAAAAATCCTCTAAAAGAAACCAAAATCCTTCAAGAGATATTATAACTCTGTAACTAATCTCAAGTTTCAACACAAGACAAAAATCATCTTTCAAAAATCCTCATATAAAAATAGACCTATTATTACCTAAGGGCCAAAATCCCTTAAGCTACTATACTCTATAATGAATCTAAACACAATATCCTTGCCTTGGTAGGCAAGGCCAACAAACACAAAGTTTTCCTCTTGGTTTGTTATTGTTGTTTTTGCATCATGTAATGGATGCCAAGTGTGGGTGTTCCACATGATGTACATGTACGGGTGTAAGTGACAATAATAGACCCAAACACCCATATACACACACTCAAGTGAATACTTACATAGCTGTAGGAGAGTCCGATGATGGGTATATTGACTTTAGAATATCAACATGGGTATAGGTTAAGGTTTTGGCTTTGCAAAATTATCAATCCAAGTAAGGGTACACATAATAAATATAAAGAATTATCTTATTCAAGCTTTGCAAAATTATTGGCTAAACTTAAATAAACAATAACCGTATTCATGGGGTAAGTTCGAATTATCATGATAATCGTACTACAATTATGGAAAATTGGCAAAGGTGTGTAAAACAATTAAAGTAAGTTGTGAATTTGGCATTCACATGAGCATACATCATCCTTGAAAGGAAAGTCTTAATAATACATAAGAAGAGATCCTTCCACAATTTTAATATTTCCAAAGGCGTTGCTCCAATGATAAATAAATATAAAAAAATTGTAGCATAGGGTGATCAAAAGAAGTCCCAAGGGATTGAAGTACTATTTTTTGCATGAGGTAAATTTACTACATTAAATAGTAATAATAAAATTAATATTATTTTAGCAGTTAATCACTAGAATTCAAATAAATCAATTAATGAAGGTTAATAAATATCCAAATCTTAAGGCTAAATCAGGCTATCGGAGTCCAAATTTAACATTTCCCAAGTTAAATTTAACCATTATAGGTAAAGTCCGCGTCTCTCTCTCTCACTGAAGAAACTGAAGATTCCAATGTGAAAAGTGCCGGATCACTACTAACACAGAAAAAATTTATCTATCAGCCAGTTAGGGTATATATATATTTATCATGGTATTATTCACTACCAAATAGTTATGGAACTTACCCAGCCAACACCAAGATATATATATATATATATATATATATATACTCTTTTGGGTATGTCCGTGCCGAATGTGATAAATTGGCTCAATAAAATGGGTGGGGTGGGGGGTGTGTGTGTGTGTGTTTTGTGGTAGGCAAGGTTTCATTGGTGGTGGATGCCTCAATTATTTCCCTGACACACTTAACTTTTTATTTTTCTTTCCTACTTTTTTATTTTTTGTTTTCCCGTCTAGTCCAGTCCAGTCCAGTCCAGTCCAGCAGCTCGAGTGATGATACATTGCTGTTCCTTTTTTTTTTTTGTCTTTTGTGCTCTGCCGAGATTGATAAGTAAATGCTTTGGGGGCCCACTTTATTTGTTGCTTCATTGCTTTCTTCCCTACTCATGCATGCTATGCTCGACCGACTGATGGACAGACAGACCGACCGACCACCCGGCTGAGCAAGCAAGCAAGCAATCAATAAGAGCAAAGTTTTTGTTACCCTAGCTTGACTCAGTTCCAATAGGACTAGTGGCAATTGCAAATTTGATGAAACCCTACCAATTTGTTTGTGAGATTGATAGAGAGAAAAAGAGAGAGAGAGTGTGTGTGTGTTTTGTTGTGATTGTGTGTAAGGATGTAAGAAAATAACCCTATTTGAGAAAAAAAAAAAAAATTCAAAACTCTCTCTCTCTCTCTAGATCTCTCTCTCACAAGTGAGATCAATTATTTGTACAATGGCTGGGCCCTCGATGCAGCTGGCTCTTCCCCCCTCGCTCTTGTGTTTGGGGGTGGGGAGGGAGGAGAGGGTGGGAACAACTGGTGGGTTCCAGAACCGACAGGAAAATAAATTATAATGGCCAACCCCACCAATCTTTACCTATTTTCCTAATGGTGAAAAGAACTTCCAAAGCATTGGGGTGGGGGGAATAACAATAACAATTATTCATTGGTGAATGGTAATAATAATTGGACCCCTTTTGCAGTCCTATAATGGCACCCATCTTGAACCAACCAGAATGAATATTGAAGATGAGAGGAATGGTGGGGGCATTTTTTTTCACTTTGTTTGATTGCAAGGGTTTTTCTTTTTGGGGAAGGAGTTTAGGAGGGCTATCTTTGGTTGTTTTCAGGCTTCTAAGTTCTTAGGGTTCCATTGCCATCCAAACTGGCCACTGAAAGGGATCATCATCACCTTCATTCAACCTTGCAAGTTCCTTAAAAAGTAAAAGCACTGGCATAAAAAATTCTAGTGTACCTGGAGGGCATGTTACTAAGTGAAACTTTTCTTTCCTTTGCCCCAAGAGCCGGGCATTTTGAAAAGTTGAATGCACATTCCAGTGGGCATTTTTATTTTTATTTTCATTTTTTTCCTGTGATACCCAGCAGCTACATCAGAAAAAAAATTGAAAAAAAATGTTTTCAACCATGCTTTACCTCCGTTAAACACCTTGCTCCGCAGCCATTACCCTACCTTTGTTGCAAATCAAAATAGTGGGCACCCCCAAGCCAGTCGCTGCTATGGAGAGGGAGCTGAAAATCAATATTCCTCACCAAACTCACAAATAGATTTTGTGATGCATCCAATTGTTCCATTAGTTTTAATTGTCCAATTAATGAGCCACATCCAAGTTCTTCCAAAATTTGTCTATCAAGTTATGGATTAGGTTTGGAAGGCTTTGTAAATTGTGGGTGACAATCTTTAAATGCGTGGTTGAATAATGACTAATGAATTTGAACCCCAACTCTTTTAGAGATGGGTTAATTTCATTTGAGCTGATTAGCTTGTGAGGTGATTTTTAAAGAGTCTGATGGAACCTAACACTTAGAAACCAATAGACTCATGGTTCAATATGACCAAGCCACACTAAATTATTTAGTCACCAGGTTCAAGGGGTTATTGGTTCAATTCATTTGCTTGTAGGCCTACCAAGTTCTAATATATACTTGGTTTTATGTTATTGAAAACTTGAACTTCATCCAAACATTCAAACTAGGTATCGTTTAAACACCATTATTCTATTGCTACAGGACTTGTTCTTAAGTCATGTAACTAAAATTTAAATGTCATACCTGGCATAATATGTAACCCAAATGAAGCTTAAATGAGTTTAAACTAGTCATCCAAAGTTGTATGAACAAGCAAGTGTGGGGGGCATGTATTGAATTTTGCTCCAAATTCCATGGGATTCAAAGTTGTTCACATATATAACAAGGGGTGAGATTGGCAAAAGAAAATTCACACCTTGTTTAAAAACCCACAAATTTATCACCGTATAGTGTTGCATCTCACCATTCTTGTGAAATTCACATAAATCATTCTTTCCTTGTCATAATTGTGCATCAAGCAATGAAGGGTGGGAGAATACTTGCAACCTTTAAGGTAATCCAATTGTGAAGGTAGGGGGAATTTAGTTTTTTGGGCAACATGTTTGGTCTTTTGCAACTTGTGCCCTTGCAAGTGGTGTTCACGTTGAAATGGAAAACATTTCTAGGACTCCTAAGAAAAAGTTGTGAAAATTCTTGATTTAGAGTAGTTATGAGTCTCACAACTCCTAACTCTTGCATATGGACTTCAATTTAGTAACCCTCCAAAATAAAATTATAACCCATGAAAAGATCTTTCCAACTTTGTGTTGCACACTTCATGCTTAGGTCATTTGACCCCTTTGTCAAACATCTTAGTGGTTGAAAATCGAATGTTAATTTGACTTTCAAGCATTTTTTACCATAATTTGTGTTGCAAATCATCAAATGGGGAATGTGATCGCTTTTTGGATATCTTATCTTCAAAACCTTTCTAAAGGTCTAGAGAAGGCTTAATTTTCAAAGGTCCCTAAACCTTGTTACAACAATTTGTGACAAAACAAGTTGAAATGGACAAGATTTTTTCTAGTGTGTGTTGGGTAATAAAAAGTGGAGTATACATTCTAAATTCATTTTCTCCTTTGAAATGTGTGAACTATGTTGTTTAACAAGCAATCATTAACGTATATCTTGAAAGAAAAGGGCAAAACCTTTATGAAAATATGAAGTTTCAAATCGTCATTGCATATGCAATTGGTGTTAAATTTCATCATGTAACTCTTAAAGTGAAATCGAACCTTATTGTATATCAATTTCCTTAATCAATTTTATTTTTTGTTTTATGAGTTTTCTTAATGAAGGGTAGGTAGAACATGTGGGAGCCATGGTACTTGATGATTCCAAACAACCTAAATAAGGTGGAATATAAGTTCTACAACAATGTCATTTCATACCACAAGGATATAATGTTTTTCCATATGGGTTATCAACATGGAAAAATTGGTGTTACAATTTGTTTAAGGGCATGGGCACAAATCAAAACATTATTTAGCACTTGTCGGAGAATTATACATCAACCACTAGATGATGTGGTTGTATTAGCCCTTAATGGGCCACCAAAAAACTTGGCATTAAAACATTGAACCTTTTAATGGAAAGAGAGTATGCCTTGACATTTCCAATGGAAGGGGTTCCAATTTACACACACCTACAAATAGCACATAGGGTATTAATAGATCCACAAATCATGGTGCCCAAACCTTTCAATAAGTCTCATTACAAAAGGGATTGAATTCAACAAAAAAACAAGAATTTGACAAAAAAATGGGTAATTTTTTTTATTAAGCAAATATCTCTTTCAACATTGTGTGACACTCGACATTTATAGAAGCTATGAAAACAACCGTAAAATCCCAAACCTATTATAAATTCCCATCCTACCATGGATTACGCATAGATTTTTTAAAACAATCCAAGGTTGATGTGTATAATTTTTTTGCTAAAAAACACATTATTCCATTCACAAGTATGGAATGACCATTTGTTCTAATGGTTGGGACAATGTTACAAGGCATCCATTATTAAACATGATGTTTGTTTATCATGATGGGGATGTATTTGTCATGCACTCCAAGGTCAACACCTATAATTATCACTGTCACCATACTCACAACACATAACATAAAAATACCCTAATTAATACTCCACATCCAAACCAAAGTTATACTCACTTACAAAACACCGAAATCCAAGTACCAACAAAAAAACCTCAACAAACTCCTTGCATAACAAGAACACATAAACAAAAAAAAACACAGCAAAATTGAAATGTGCTTCAAAATCCAAAAACTAGATTCTGATCACACACCATCCCACTTATCTTAAACACCAAAAAGTTGGTATTTCATTCACATTAGAACTGGTTCTAAACTTACTTACCCCAAATTACCTATAATAACTAGGATAAAAATAAGTAACTACAATAAAACTTCTGACAAATGTCATGCATTCCAAGGTCAATGCCTACAACTATTGTTGTCACCATACTCACAACACATAACATAAAAAATGCCTTAACTGGTACACCACATCCAAACTGCCCCCCTATCTGGGGTTGAAGTCCTTTGAAGCCATATAACATTATAAAATTATCACCAACAATCCATTAAGGGAATCCTTCAATTCCAAGGTACAAGGATGATTGGGCCATGTGTAAATGTGAACCCCATCACTAGTCACCTATATGGAATCCTTCAAATCCTCAACCAAAGGTGAAACTTCTTAGGGAAAAATCTTAGACTAGTCTTATTATGTAACTATTGAAACCACATCTATTGGGTGCACCAAGGGCAAAACCATTTGTCAATTAGTACCTGGTCCAAGGGCGGTGTCAAACATGCCATGTGCCTTCCTCTTAAACACCAATCACAAACCAACATAGCGGCAGGTCTTATGGACTGCCCACACATCATACACCATAAACCAACAGGTATAATGGCCAAGGATGGGTCAATTTGGCCATCCACATTAAAAAGATGACATAGCACACAATTAGGCACATGGTCATTCCATGTTTGACCATCTCATCCTTCCAACAACAATACTTCAAAAGGTAGGACCTTTCAAATACACAAAATCACACAACGTGTAGTCACATCCAATGTGGTGGGTGTTGTCTACTACAAGTAAACATAATCCCTTAACTTGAACCTACAAACTTTAAGTTGATAACCTCCTCCTCGAATTGTGGCATACCAAAATATACTTCGGTGATGAACAATTAAGTTCTCCATAGCCATAAACATCACCCACTTGAACAAAGTAGCCTTCTGCTCACATGCTTAAACCCACACTACATGATAATCAAAACTGACTACAATCATAACATCGTGTTGAATGGAGGTTGGTAGTTCAAGATACCAACTGAATAACAAAAAATATGGTTAAAAAAATGCCAATAAGGCCTGCCAACTGAACTTATATCCCATGGTGAATCATGGTAATTGCATATCCCAATTTTGAGTGTGGCCTTTCTGAAGGCCATATTTCCGTAATCCTTGTTTCACCATCTACACCATTTGTTCAACCAACTTGTCTACCTGAAGATGATATCGTGAAATAGTCCAATGATCTATCAATGCCTTCTCACCTAAATCTTGGAAATCCTTTTGAAATTGTGTACATTTGTTGGCGAGAACCTCACCTGGAACACCAAACCTACTAAACATTTTATCCATAAATGCATATGCAGTTCCTTCCTATGATCTAGTAAGGGCACCAACTCCAACCACTTGGAGACATGTTTGATGATAACCAAAACATAATAGTTATGTCGACATGTCAAACTCAATGTGCTAGCAAAATCCAAGCTCCACCGATAACTCAACCCCATAATCGGTCAAGGCTATAGTTGGGGTGTTGGTGTGTCGAATGATGTCATACTTGATCACACACCATGCACCAAGAAACAAATTGTTAAGCCTATAATTGCATCCCATGCCACTAATATTATGCCTGGAGCAAATTATTGTAGGTCCATCAAATCCCAAAATGGCCCAAATCCTCATGAGCATGTTATACAAGGCCCTCATGCTATGTTGGGCATGGTACTACCCATACTCACCCATCTATCGACATTCGTAATAAGGAATTACCTTCCCATTGGAATTGTTTCAACTTTTGGATAACCCAATCCCGCTCCTTGGGTGTCAATCCCACCAAAACCTTGTCAACATGTAAATATGCCATAATAAGAAAATCTAGATGGATGTCTAAGGCATTATTGCCTTCTAGTTCATCATCATCACTCTAGGAATTCCCACCACCCGTGTTGCCTTGGGGTACATCCCCATAACACCCCAACAAAGTACACAAGTATGCAAAAGCATGCCATCTTGGCACAACTTCCAAATCCACCTCTCCATGCCACCTAACATGTGGTATCCTCATCACTAAAACTTGGGTTTCGACTCAATCCATTGGCATCCCGGTTAACCTTACCAACCTTGTGAACAATTTTGAAATCATATTCTTATAAAATAAGCACCCACCTAACTAACTTGCCTATTAATCAATCTAATTCCATCAAAAACTTCAAGGTTTGGTGATCAATAACCAAAATAAATGGGCTACCATATAGATAACACCATAAAGAAAAAATCACCCAAGCAACAGCAAGGATTCCCCTTCATACAAGTTGTACTTCACCTATTGTTGTTGGACTAATTAGTATACGCCACCACAAATTCCCGACCATCATCATCCAATTGGGTAAACACGACTCCCAACCCTAAGGTACTCCAATCAGTATACAACTAAAAAGGATGTCTTCCAATGGGTCCTCAAGATTGGGGGCTAAGGAAAGTCAAGCCTTCAACTACTAAAATGTTTACTCTTGTTCCTAACCTCAAACATATTTTTGGTCGATCTAGTCAACTTTGTTAAAGGTTTAGCAATGTTGTTAAATCCTTTAATAAATTTCTGGTAATAATTACACAAGCTTAAAAACCAACTCACATTTGTCAATTAGGGTACAAGTGAAATGGCCTCAACCTTGGCCTTTTGTACTCCTAATCCACTTGGATAAATCATGTGACCCAAATATTCCACTGTGTCTGGAAAAATCAAAACTTGCATAGATGAAGCTTAAGGTTATGATCCTTAAGTCTTCCAAATACTTCCTACAAATGATGTTTGTGATCCTTTAATGTTAAGTCGAAGACGATAATGTCATTGATAGAACACTTGGCAAAACACTAGAAGAAAACTGTGTATTTTCGACTAGTGTTTGTAATTAAATTTTAGTCGCAAGAGACATTTTGCAACTAAAATCCTTGTAGTCGCCTAAGACAAGTCGTATGTGATAAATTAGTCGCAAATGACAAAAGGTATTGTATGAAAAAAGAGTCAACAAATACATTTCATCCTTTGACTACATTGTATACGTATTGTCACATGCAACTAAGATGCAACTATTTTTGTAACAATTAAGGGCAAATGATGTGTTGCCACGTGTTTTAATATTTGATTATTTAAAATATTATTAATATTATTTTGAAATAATCTAGGACGTTCAATTCTAATACTTGGATGATCTTATATTATG
>Ga0209208_10005724_pt1 | contig 17255 bp, 14 predicted proteins | sample S1TSphfallax_3_FD_187694 | JGI IMG/M metagenome (GOLD analysis project Ga0209208, IMG submission 187694) | Host-associated microbial communities from peat moss isolated from Minnesota, USA - S1T2_Fd - Sphagnum fallax MG (SPAdes) (version 2) | ecosystem: Host-associated > Plants > Peat moss >... | reverse complement strand
CCTAAGTTTGGAACAAATTAGTTCCTGGAAACTTGTATTGAAAAATCAAGCCATTTGTGAACAGAGTGTCAATAGTTTGATTGCAAACTTCTGTTTGACAACTTCAACTTAGGAACAAGAATGGAAAAATGCTTGACCTTGAAAAGCAAGTCATGCAGTGGTTCCAGTTGCTGATTTTGCAACTATGAGTATGCTTGCTTGAAGGCTCATTGTTTGAGAGGCATTAGCTGTCTCCCTTCTTGGGGCTCTCTCATCTGGCGGGATCCCAAGTCTGTTAGTTGTTATTGAACTTTTGTAGGAAAATGTGAAATGACAGAGAGCTGACATTGAATTGATGTGTGGTAGGGTTGGGACTCTTGTAGAGAGGTTTAAGATTGCATTGGACTGTTTCTTCGCTATATGGTTTGTGGTGGGAAATGTTTGGATATTTGGTGGCCATTCCTCTTCAAGTGAAGCTCCCAATTTGTACAGGTGTGTCCAGAACTTCACACGCATGACTATTCTTTAACTTTGAAGAATGCCAGCACGGATAATCAAAGCATAAACCCCTTAGTATTTTGTTGACAGATGAGCTTCTTGTCAAGATCCTGACAGTATTTTGTGGATCTGGGAGCAGGTTATGTATTGTGTTTCTCACCTTCAGTTGCATAGGATATGCTATGCCATTCATTTTATGTGCGACAATCTGCTGCTGTCTGCCATGCATAGTTGCTCTTTTGGGTTTCCGTGAGGATCCTGCTCAAGGGAGAGGAGCCTCTGTAGAGGTGATTGCCGGATTGCCTACCTACAAGTTCAAGGCAAAGAGTTCCAATGATATGAAAAAATACAAAGATGGCAGTGAATCAGATTGTGAGGGAGGAGCTGCTGAGGGAGGTGTGGTAGCAGTAGGGACTGAAATGGAAAGACCAGTGTCAGCAGAGGATGCAGTGTGCTGCATTTGTCTTGGCAGGTACACAAATGATGTTGAACTGCGGGAGCTGCCATGTACTCACCATTTCCATGTAGAGTGTGTTGATAAGTGGCTGAAGATTAATGCGTCATGTCCTCTCTGCAAGCATGACATTGGAGGCTCAGCAGCAGCTGGTGAAGGTACTCCTGTTGGAGAACCAAGCAGTGAACTGACAGAGCGGCAAGAATTTGCTGAAGGTGTGGTGCCAGCCAGTTGAGAGTTTCTTTTTGCCTCTGCTACATATGGACTTCAAGACCTGTCCAGAGAGTGACAGCTGCTATCAAGCTTGCTTGGAAACTAGGTAGTTTTAAGTTGTAAATGGCTTGAGCTGTCTGCTGGGCAACCTGTCCATGAGATCATGTCCTTGCAACTTGGGACAATGAGCATTCACTTCTGCCAGTTGTACTTATGTATAGAAGAGCTACAATGAGCAAGTGAGAGCAATCAAGAGAGGCACTTCTGCTCATGTGGGCCCTGTTTCCACATATTCCGTAACCAGAGCAGCTGGACCATGGCTGGATGCTAAATCAGAAAAGAAATAGGGACTTGCTATTTCCATGATTACCAGTTTTTTGCCATTATGGACTCGAATTATCTAATTTGATAAACAGGGAAAGAGAATGTGGGTTTCACTAAAATGAGAGTGCAGCAAATGTTGGAAGAGGTGGTCTAGCTAAAGTAGTTGCCTCTCCATAACGGAAGAGGTCAATGGTGGTGGACTCCAGTCTTTAGTGTACATAGCATGTGAAGATTGGAGCTGTTTAACAGCATAGGTCCAAGGATGTCAACAATGTATGGACAGCTAATTAATTTTAGCTCTCTTAGCTGTGTATGAAGATGCTAAGGCAATTGCCATATTAATCTGAAGTTATTTGGTGCTGGACCATTGTCAGAGTTGATATTCAACTGGCTCACTTTTTGTTGACTTACAAGTTAAGTGAGAAGATGTGCAGTGTACCATGGAATAGATTACTGACCTCTTCAACCTCTTTGTTAGAACCTTTCGGAAGGACAGTACATGTATTGCTACTTTTGTGAGCTGATGTTTGTGTTTGGAATGGTGCATCAGCTTAACAGCAATATTACAGTGATGGATACTACAAGAGAATGACCTTCCTGGAGAGGGCCATGAATGCTAGTATTTCTTAGTTTTGCTCAGTCAAATTTGATAATCTGCAAAACCTTGGTGAAAAATTTGTCAGATTATGCATTTGCAAGGATGGGTCTTGTAGTGTTGTTATGGCAGGTGGCTGAAATGAGCATTTGAACTTGCTTTCCATTTGCAATGTGATTTGGCAGCTTTTATGTTTCTTCAAGCTTGGCACTCCTCTGCAGTGAGTGTTTTAATTTGGAATGTTCCATAGCAAAAGGTTGTGTAAGTACTGCATGCAATGTAATACTGATGCCTCTTGACTGCTAGCCAATATTATTACTAGGTCTTCCTGTTGCTTCTGGAAGTCAGACAGAAATTTTATTCAGGTGGCAGAAATTTGTTGGCAGATTATAGCCTATGGACACCAACCTTTGGGAGCTGATTAAGTTAGTTGGGAGTCATTGCAACTCATGAATGGTATTCATGAGGAAGGTGATAATCTGATGCCTTGCAAACACTTATAAGGTTCTCTCTTTATGCATTCTTATTGTATGACCTATATGCTTTAAATAATTCTCAAGATAACAGGTAAGCCAGTTTGATTCCAACTTGTTTTCCAACTACCCCTTATGAGTTTTGTGGCTGATGAAGATAAATTAATTGTCTATTACCCATCAAAGGCAAATATCAGTTTTGGAGGTGGAAATTTTCCAACCACATTAGTGAGGTCTACATTTGTTATCCAATTTTTGTCTGAAGATTGCAAAACTACTCTGTTGATGTAATTTTGGATGAACTCAGTACAATTGGGTTTTGCTATTATTGTAACATGTTGCATGAGCTAGTGGTGAATTGGACCCACAACTACGTGCAAGACGATGTGTTGATTTGTTTACTTTTTGAGCAAACCTTCAACTTCAATGTGTTGAGGTTCAAACTTTTCTTTAAAAAATCTAATTATGGCTATTGGTTGTTGCATAATTTGATATCAAATCCGAAGTTTTGTATGTTGGTACATTTCCCACTATCACAAAATGTGGAATTTGTGGTTAGGACATTTTATGACTATGTTCTCACCTTAATCACAGAATCATATAAGACATGTCTTTATGACTATCAAACTTTTCTAATAAAAATATGACTACATTACTAAGTTATCAACTATAGTCATTTATATTATTAGTACATGTCTATAATGAGTCACATAATAATCTTGAGTATGAATTTAAAATATTATCTATGTATATGATGAACATGTACATCATTAAATATAAAAAAATTATTGCTCTAAATTTATGAACACCTTTTTTCATTATAGGCAAACTTGGTTTATAATTAATATATTTTGTTAATATTTATTGCTTTTACAAAACAAGGTACTAGGGGTCAAATTGCCAAGAAATGAACCAAAAACCATGTCAAATTTTTGTAATGATTATTACATGCAGATGTGTAGTGCCATTTTAATGACAAGTAAATCATGGGATGTTGTGCTTAATGAAAAATATGGTTGTTGGGAATTTTAAATTCAATTAGTACATGCTCTAATATTGAGTTTTGGATTGAATTTAGGACTTGCAAAGTTGAATAGATGCAACGTCAAATAATTATACATTCACAAAGGGTTTTTTAATTTTCAAATTACAAATTATTTAATCACCAAAATTTTAAAAACTAATTGGGGACTATAAAAAACATTTAAAAATCATTCAAAAGCCAATAAATGTACAACATGATATTTTCAAAATTTAAAGTTTGCTTGAAGTTCATGAGTCCTTTGTCACATGTAAATGTGGTGCAATATACATGGTGTTTAAAACAAAATTTCTTATTTTAATGTAAAAAAATCAAGCATGACATTTAATCAATTTTTTTACATGATCTAACTAATAATTAGATAATCCACCAAATCTTATAATTAAAAGAAAATCCTTTGTCCAAAAATGATTATCACATGATTAATTAAATGTTTCTTATTATGCTTTGACTAGGCATGATCAATTTGCAAAAAAACCCAATCCAAAATTCTATATAAACATGATGCACCAATTGATTGAATGTAACTAGGTTCTAAGGTGTGTGACCAACAAAGGACCTAACAAAGTTCATTTATCAACCTCATGGATGTTGTTACAATGGCCCATTTATTTTCATTTGTTAGCAAAACCTTAAAAATGCATCATCACCATTCAATCCAATCCAATCCAATGGCCTAGGAGGCATATTTTGAAAACTCGCATCTTCCCTCACAATGATTGCAGTGTGTGCGTTGTAATGTCAAGATAGATCGTGTGTCCTAACTTTTCCTGGTGTGAATTGTTGGCCTATGTTGTAGATGCTTTGAAACATGCGTGCACATATGTTTTGAAACAAACGTGCATGTAGGAGTGGTGGGTGTGTGTGGATTGTAGCATGTTTTCGCCTCGAAATAAACATTATCAGGAACAATTATGTGCTCCAATGTTGGGATATAATACATGGCGCACACCAACAAATGAATGCATCTATTATTTGTTGCATGATTAGTTCAAAATCGATGTTCGACCTTGCATTATTTCTTGTTTATTAAGACCAACAAATACCTAGAAGCCATGAACACCATGATGTTTTGCCAAAACTAGGAGATGGGAGGAGTTCAAAAAATTAGAATTTCTAGCCATCAGATTGTCATAGTAAACTAGATATATGATTATCTTCTGTAAGAGATTTGTTGAAAGGTACTTGCCCTTTCTTCTTTTAAGATGTTTACATGATGTTAAGTCCAACCTGATTGAGTTATGTCTAACTCGAAACTTGAAACCGATCCTTGTTTCAAATTGCCATTTATGAATTCCTTTGTGCTCACATGTGATTGTTGTAGTAGTCAACACAATGGGTCAATTCATTAGCGATTACAAACTCCAACCTTCGACAATCATGTTTTTAAGGGTCAACATTTTTCTAGCAATATACTATAAACACATCGGTTGTCAAAACCAAAACCTTCAAGTTGAAGAATGGTACATGCTCTAACTCTTGCATTTATCATATGTATTAGATAAACATTGAAGTTCTTCTATGGATGATCATAGAAACCTTGGTATCATTTGCATGCTTACTATCACCTTCTATCTTTTGTACACTTGAAGGTCAATTTTAGAAGCCAACCTTAACATGGAATTTGTTGCAAGTTAATTTGTATGTATTCTCCTTGAAGGTCTTTGAACTTGTTTCAAATGGTTTATCCATAGATTTTAAATGTGTAGCTAGGTGAACAAATCGAAGAGTCCAAGCAAGAGGCTCAACACATGGTGGATGCCATTATGTCAAGTAAACTTGGTACAAGTGCTTACTGTCACCTTTTGGAGGAGTCTTCTTCCACATGAACCACTAGTGGTTGGTTGCAAATAAGGTCAAATTTTCATAAATTATTGTATTTGTTAAATACTTCAGCTCCCATGACTCCAAAATTTCCACAACAAATTTTATCAAGTATTGTAGTAGGATTTCATTAGAGGTCAAATATGTTGAAACCATGTTTGCATGCAACAAAACATTGATCTCTTGAAGAATGCATAATATTTTATAGATTGACTTAAGGAATTGGTGTGTGCTCAATGAATCTAAAACTTATGGATTGAAGTTTTTCATTTTTTTATCAAAAGCTAGGATTGTGGAGATATAACCACTTTTGTTTGCAGCTGGTTGTAATTTCTTTTCAGAGATCTTGAACTGGTCAATTCATGAATTTTGATGCCATTTCACATAGTGCTTCAACATTGAATATGTTGCACTATAAGCATTGATGTAAGTTTGTAGTTCAAAGCTTACATATTTGTCAACACCATATGTAATTCTAACTTCAATTTTCATGAGGTGGTTCACTTTTAATGTGGTAACCCAATAGTTCAAGTGTTTGATTTTCTACATACCTAGTTTGTAAGGAGAAGTTGAGATTTGGAATCTTAATTAAGGTGATTTTGATTTTGTCCATAGTGGTTTATTATTTTTGCAAGTGCAAGTGGTGTTGATGAACATTTTGGAGATGGAGGCTATTCATTATTTTCATGGCCATGTTAACTTCATGTTCCACATGCCACAAATTTCAATCAACCATGGTTTGGTATGTTCAATCAACACTGCACATGTCTCTTTATTTCAAGTGTTATGACTAGGCCTAATATTGACCACATCTTGGACACTCAATTAACAACACCTTGGCTTTTTATCAAGAGAACTAATGTCACTCCATTAGCACCTTCTACTATTTAGTTAGAAGTCATTTTGCTTTTTAGAAGTCTACCCAACACCCAATGTCATTTTCTTAAAAGCTTCTTAGAATAGACCAAACACCTAGATCCTTTTGTTAACATAGTGGTTTCTTTTGGACCACCCAATGTCATTCCATTAGTAGTATTCACTCCTTTTTCTAATATTGATTGTGCTTCATAGAATAGACCTAGCACCCATGTCCTTTTCTTAGCATTGTGGGTTTTTTTTCACCACCCAATGTCATTCCATTAGTTATTTTCATTCTTTTTTCTTGTACTGATTATGTTTCTTATAGTAGACCTAGCACCTAAAGGTCCTTTTCTTAGCATCGTGGTTTTTATTTCACCACCCAATGTCATTTCATTAGTAATTGTCACTCCTTTTTCCAATATTGATCGTGCTTCTTATAATAGACCCAACACCCAAGGTCCTTTGATTAACATTGTGGCTTCTTTTCCTCTACCTAGTGTCATTCCATTAGTAATCTTCACTCCTTTTTTAGTATTAAGTATGCTTCCTACAACTTTATCCAACACCCAAGGTCATGTGCTTAACATTGTCGCTTCTTTTCCACCACCTAATGTCATTCCATCAATAATCTTCACTCCTTTTTCTAGTATTGATTGTGCTTCCTAGAAGTGTATCCAACACCCAAGGTCCTTTGCTTAGCATTGAGGCTCCTTTTGCATCACCTAATGTCATAGTATTGGTAGTCTTCTTCTTTTCTAATATAAATTGTGTTTCCTAAAGTCCACCCAACACTCAAGGTCCTTTTCTTAGCATTGGGCTTCTTTACCATGTCATATCAATAGTAGTTTGAACTCCTTTTTCAATATTTAGTGTGCCTCTTACAAGTTAAACCAACACTTCAGATCCTTAGATTTTTCACAAAACTTGTCGTAGCATATTTTGATTCCATCCAAAAGAAAGTTCCATAGATGTGGTTCTTCAACCTATCATTCCTAAATTAGACATATCTTGATTCTAGACAAGTTGTGGTGTGTGCTTAAGTGCATGTCATATTTGTAACATGAATAGAAAAAAGATATTTGCAAAAGGGCTTAGTAGGACACTAATGGTGAAGCTATGAATGTCACATTCATGGATTTGAACAATGGGCATGAAGCTCCAAATTTGGAAGGAAGTCTAGTCACTCCACATAGGGATGGACCAAATTTAGGTCCAATAGATGACGAAGCTCAAGCAAAACAATTGAAGAGAGAAAAAATGAAAAATTATAAAAGGGCATCACAAGCATGATTAGTTGTAGCAAATGAACTAGGTCTAAACAAGGAGTGGTTTTGAAGGTCCTTTGTGTGTCGTTTTCAAAATCATAAATTGTTGTAGATCCTCTTCATCTACATTGCAAGTTGTTTTGAATACACCTTATTAGTCCTTTGTAATAGAGAATTGAATTAGATCTTCTAAAGTACTTTGTAAGTGTTCTATTGGTCATTTCTTACTACTTCAATGGTCCTTTGAACACCCCCTCTAGTTGCTTTGTAAGGTACTTTATAGGTCCTCATGTGAGCCTACATATGTGCTTTATAGGTGAACAATTGTTGTAGGTCCTTCTCATACATATTGTATAACTTTTTAAACCAATTGTACAATTCTTTTGTAATTGTTGTAGAGGGTCTTTTGATGGTCCTCTCCAATTAAATCTTGTTTACAATCCTCACACACTTTTAAAGTATAATATGAAAAGACTAAATTTGCATGTTTTTTACATCAATTGTTATACGTCCTTTTCATATCCATCATGAAGGTCATTTTGTTGAAATATTGTTGGTCCTTTTAAACTCCTTTATATTTTTTTCTTACATCAAATATTATATATTGGTCGTATGCTTATATCTATTGCACTTGTGTTGTTGGGGTCCATTGTGCATATAGTTTTAATCTATGATTGATTATAATAATATTTATGTTGTAGCAAAGGAAATATGTCCAAGTAAGAAGCACTACTCAAGGTCCTTATCTAATGGGTCAACAAATTCTAGAATGCAATGCCGTTGTTACTTCTAGGGGGGAGATGTAGTTAGTTTCAATGGTGTCCAGAGGTTGTTCTTTACAACTTGTTCATATGTTATCTAGTCATGATCTGGCCTTCCAATAGAAGGTCCTTGAAAGGATGCTTCAACATAAGATGGTGAAGCCAATGTTACCCACTTATCTATCCGACATTGGGGAGACAAAGAGTAATCACTTGATTGTTCAAAGTATAAAATCTGGTGTATCTATTCATATAACCAATGGATGTTCAAGTAAACAATGTGGTACCAAAAAATATTAGGGATTTTGGCAACAACAAAATATGCAAATGGTAGGAAGGTTGCCAAAAACCTTGGCTTGGATCAATGATGTATTTATTAAACATTATAGCAATGCCTCCTCATTGATGACGGTTTGTTAGATTTTTGGTCTGGGTCAAAAGGGTGGGAAGGGCTACATGAACTTTCCCCAAAAGTAAGACAACTTATTGTGGATTGGTGGACCCATGAGACAACTATGTTTCTTGACTATAGAAAGATTTGTAAGAAGAGGGTTGGGACCAAGCAAATCATAGAGCACCCCATTCATCTCTTGCAAGTTTCCCAAGTGAATGACTTATTCATAGGAATGTTAAAAAGTGGGTTCTAAATGTTTGATGGGATGAATGGAAAACAAACCTTTCATGTGTTTTGGTTTGGGGTTTTACTAACAAATTAATCTACTTGTGATTTTAAGGTCTAACCACAAGCTTGGCCCCATGCACTTGACTTTAATTTTTGTAATTTATGTGTTGTAGCTAGGGGTTTCACTGTGTTCGAGGAAAAACATCTTGTTGTCATGGTTTAGCTCATAACATTTTCCAATTTGAAGCCTTGGTTCGTGAAATGCCAAAAGGAGTGGAACACATGTTGTTGCAAATACCACATTAAGCTTGTGGAACTCAGAATTGGCCTCAACAACATGCATTCCAAAAATGAAAGCATGCATGCAAATTGTAATTGTCAGTGTGAGGGTGTTTGTTGCCCAATAGGTGCAGAAGTTGGAGAGTGTTGTGCCTATCAACTATATTTTCTAGGATTGACTACATTGTGGAGTTCAATTTTATGTCCCAAACCAAAGGGGGATGATTAGCAAAAGCGTGATTATTTAATGGGTAAATGAAATTTGTGTTGAATCAAAAGCTTGAAGATTTGCCTTACTGAACAAGTTCAAAGTACTCGAACAATGCAGTGGCGAAGATATGCAAATGTAGTTGTTAAACAAAAGGACAATGGGGATGTTCGCAAAGTCATTCAACTCTAATATATGGGTATTGGAACCCCAAAGTTTCTAGATTACCTATGCCTTAGGTTGAAAGACTTTGTGACCCACAATTTCATAACAAAATGGCAAGATAAGGTAGAACTGCCATGCTTAATTTTTCTTTCTAGGATTTTTGAAGGTCCTTTGCAAGTGTTTCGTATGTGAAAATTATTTTATATAAGTCACTTAACATACAAGTTTAGTGTATTCTATAAGCCTTTTTGTTGGGATTGTGCTTAACATTCATAAGGACTTTGAAAATCCTAAATCACTATTTTTTTGGTCCTATATAGGTTTTTTTATACATATTTTAGATCCTTTGCAAATCCTTTTTCTAATCATGTACAAGTCTTTTACATCTCCTTTTTCTATTCATGTACATGTGTATGTGCTCTGCATTGATATGCCTTTGTAGGTCTTTTTTAAAATCTTAGGTAAATCTTTTGTAGGTCCTTTCTCTAGTCTTGGACAAGTAATTTGCAAGCTCTTTTTCTAGTCTTGGACATGTCCTTTGCAAGTCCTTTTATTAGTATGGAATAGGTCCTTTGCAGGTCTTTTTTTCAGTCTTGGACAAGTCCTTTGTAGGTCCTTTTTTTAGTCATGTACAGGTCCTTTGTAGGTCCTTTTTCTAGACCTAGATAGGTCTTTTGCAAGTTTTTTTTTCTAATCCTTGGTAGGTCATTTTTAGGTTCTTTTCTAGTCTTGTATAAGTCATTTTCTTTTGCTTTCAAGGCCCTGATGCTGCTCTTTACATTACAAATCTTGTGTGTTGGCTATGTAGGGTTTAAATTAAAAGTCTTCTTCTTAGTCATTTGCAAGTCCTTTTGTTGTTCCTTTATAATAAATTGTTATTAGTTAAAATATGCCTTTTCAATCTATGGTTAATTATGTTCAAAGCATTTAGTAAACACATTTATGAATTTTTGGGTGGTTTTATATGAATTCAAGTCCTTATTAAATGACACCTTGGATGATATGGTCATTTCATGCATTTCAAAAATATACGCATTCAAAACTCAGAATGAAGTGCAAAACATGCATTAGTATAACATGCAAATCACTATCTTGGTCCACATAACCTACAAAGTGAATGTTGAGTATGATGTTATAGACCTTCAACGCTCTTGAGTGTTGAAGGAGGTCCATTATTACATAAGTGATGACAAAACACATGATAGTTTCTTTGTGCAACACTTTTTCACTATACATTAGGGTTACATGAAGAGCAAAAGATGTTTTCCAAAACAACATTTGGTTTGGAGTGATGGTTGTTTTGCACAATTCAAATGTGCTAAAGCATGGTACTTTGTGGCCCGTTATCCATAACTTACTATTTGTGACCAAAGACTAGAAGGTGTCCAAATGTGTTGGAATTATTTTGCATTTGGTCATGGTAAAGGCAAGGTCAATGAGGTAGGTGCCTTTTTGAAATGTGAAATTTGCAAAGAGCAGATAAAAGCCCAATCATAATGATTGCAACATGCTCATGACATTGTCTAGTTTTGTCAATAACATGCAGGTATGTAACTATGTGTTTACTCCTTTGTAGGTCATTGTAGGTGTTTTTATGCCCTTTGTAGGTCCTTTTTATGTGCTTGTGTGAAAAACCTAAATGCTGGTCCTTTCTATATCATTCTTTAGTCTATCTTTCATAAGTAATTATGGTTCCCAATCCTTTACAAGTCCTTTCTATGTGCTTTTGTGAAACACCTAAATGTTGGTCTTTAATGGGTCCTTTATAAGTATATCTTTCATAAGTAATTTTGGTTCCAAGTCCTCTACAAGTCCTTTCTATGTGCTTTTCTAAAAAACCTAAAATTTATTGGTCTTTTGTTTATGTTTTGTTATAACTAATTTTGATGTCTAGTCCTTTACATGTCCTTTCTAAATGCTTTTCCAAAATACCTTTTAACAACTTTTTAAAAACATTCTAAAAGTCCTTTCATTAGTTCCAATAACAAAAGTGTTTGATAAGGCTTAGGTCATTTAATTTGTAGCAAGCATCAACCACTCTTTTTGTGTTATTGGTATAATTTCAAAGTATACCATATTCAATCCAAATTACAAGACTTGTGCATCTACCGTATGTAGGGGTTTCACATGTTGTTCACCCAAATGTACAAAGGTCCATGCATAAGCTCTTTAGGAAATTCTACCAACAAATATTGATAAGATTCACACATATGGATGCACAACAGTTAAAAGTAGAGGGATGCATCAAGTGCATCCAAATCTCCACTTGCATTGTTTATTCAAACCTAGTGGTCATTGATGTTGTTAAGCATTGCTATAATTTCATATCGTTTAAAATTCATTATTTATGGTTAATATGTGTGCCTAGATCAAAAATGTTTCTAGTCGAGATTTTACATTCCTTCAATTTTGACATTTGTCATTTTTTGTGTTGTATGTCAAAGCACAAATAATCAAGTGGAGTGCAACCAAAAGTCACTAGCTCCAACATGGCGGCTTGTCTGATTAGATGTGTTTGATAGATTCGGAATGCACCAAGCCATGTTGGAAATGGAAGAAGAAACATAGTATGGCCCAAGAGGAGAGGCTATTGTTGATGGGGTTACTATTGGCAACAACATTGTTGTTGTCACAACCCCACTTTGAGGCAAGTGTGAGGATGAGATTCGCACTCCCAAAAGTGGGAACTTGGAGTCCTTCGGGACTCCCGCAACTTCAAAGCTCGATTGTAGAGGTCAAAACAACTCTCCTTGAGGTATTCTTTATACCGTTGGAAAGGTCTTGAAGTATAGATGTCGAAAATGGCCTCGCATGAGCCATTTGGACATCTGTAGCACAATTTATGGTCGAAAGAAGGACCGGGAGTCAAATTGGCAGTTTGACTCCCGACCACTAAAAGTCGGGAATCGACCCGACCCTGGTGTGTGCAGGTGGAGTGCGACACATTGATAGAAAGCTCTTGACAAAAACTACAAGTTTTCTTCAGACCTCGTCCCAATCAGAGGTCTGAGCCGGGAGTTATGAGCTCCCAAAGTCCTGGGAGTCCAGTCCGGGATAGTTTCGGGACTCCTCCTTGGGAGCCCTAGGATTAAAAGCCATTCAGATGCGGGTGCGGCAGAGCAATGCAGAGAATACTATATGGGGGAAGGTGGTGGCTTCCCCCGAGTCCGGGTTGTGGTGAGTCAAGTGAGTTCATGTTGCCTGTGGCTTGTCCCAACACCAAAGGTGTTTCCGAAGGTGAACTAACCAACTTGTGGTTGGTTTTGATGCAAGACCGAGTAACTAAATAGTTGTCCCTCTTCCTAGTCTGATCCCGGAACTTTCAGCACGCCCCTCTCACCCCCTTTAGTGCTAGAAGTTGGGAGTGGCGCCAAGTTCCAACTACTTCCGTTCTTTAACATAGTTGGACCCTTTTTGGGTTTAGCAAGGAACTTGGGGGTGCCTCAGCTGTGCCCTGTGAAAGTTAGAATGGAAATTTTTTTTGGTTATTTCTTTGTGACAAATTGAAGCATATGGTGATGAAAACCTTCACTAACGCCTACATAAATACATATTATGAAGGAGATAGTGCCATCTGAAGGTGGTATTATGAGTTGATTCGGCCAAAGAACAAGACATACTATTTTAATGATAGAGGGCAACCTGCCTATGTCTATTCCCAAATTGTGTGTGCATCAAAGTTTGCAATGCCTCCAACCCCACATGATGTTAAAGGAAATTATCCAACATTTGAGTTGCCCAGTAGCACTTTTCAATTAATTGAAAAACCACTTGAAGACCTAAGGCTTATGCACATGATGATTAATTTGTTGGATGTGTTTATTTGTTAGGCCTAGAGTTCATTGTAAGTCTATTTGAAAGATAGAGCTTTGTTAGTTATAATACATTGACTCAAATTTCTATTTCCAAGACTATAATTTGATCCAAGGTTTTGTTGTAACATTGGGAATGTAAAACATTCCAAGTTTAGCGAACTAAATTTGAACAATGTTGTGTAAAACAACTTATGTCTTTGATGATACTTGGCCCATGTTTTTACACCTTTATGCAAAAGCAAAATTGGACTTTTGAGATCAACCTACCATAAGACATGTTTTGTTTTGTTTTTTTTAATTACATGTCAATCCAATGTGGTTAGATTGAATATGTGCACAATATATAGAAACTCATATATACTATTGGTCTTGCAACCCTAAACATTGGCATCTTTTCTATTTTGTCTAAACACTTGAAGTCTTTTCTTAGCATTATAACAAGTTAATCCTAAAAGACTAGTCATTTTTTAGGACCGAAGTCCTTTTAAGCAATGGTCAAATCCTTCCAGTAGTATTTTAATGCTTTTCCAATTGTATCCCACAAGGCTTCTTAGTAGTGCTCAAGTCCTTTTCTAGTAGTGTGAACACATATTTAGGCTTTTCAACAATCATGTTTTTTCCCAACATTGTTCAGGTCCTTTTTCAACTGTGATGTTTTTTGCCAACAGTGGATCTTTTTACATATAATCAATATGAGGTCTCATTTAGCATTGACCCTCTCCCCACATACTCAAGTGGGCATGCATTGGGTACTTAACATTGTGAATTGTCAAACTATACAATTTGGCTTGGCTAATGCAAATATTGGTGATGGAGCTCTGGGTTCTAATCAAATCTTCTAGGTAGGTTTATGGCGCATTATTGAAATCCATCGCCAAAGAGTGTATGGTGATGCTATTAGTGAAACCATTGTCTTGAATTTGTAAATATTACCAAAGCCACAGTGATTAAAATCAATGAAGATCAATGAAGATGTTGCCCAAACATGTGAAGTGCTAAGTTTTGCAATACAAAAATGGACATGAAACATTTCATACCCATTGATACTAGATTCTAATGTTTACCAATTGCCACATCATACATGTTTGATTCCAACAATATATTTACAAAAAGTTATGCATTTACAAAAAGGGGTTCAAAATGGCAGTCCTATTGCCAAGGAGACTACATCCATTACCATCTACAAGGAAAGCCCTGCAACATTGTCCCAATTGCCATCCACAAAATTGTTCCCATATTCTTTATGTACATTGTAGCAAACAAATCACCAAATGACTACAATTTTGAAATGTAAGCTATAATTAAATTATTCCTACAAAAATGTTGTCATATAGTTACACAACCAATATAAATGGTTTGCTTTTCTCATAAAGATCCAATGCCTAACTACAAAAATGGAAATGCCTTCAAAATTACACAATTAAAGCGAACAAAGATGTACCATGTTAATTTTTTGCACTAGTGCTACGAGTCTTTACACCTCTAATGTGAGTACTTATAGGTTGGATTGAGTCCTTTGACCACTCCTGCACCTTTGTAGCTATTTTTGGTACAACATATTTGGACAATGGCTTATCGTCTAATTTGTCATTAAAATCTAATCCATCATGAGGGTTTGAGTCTTTAAACTCAGGGCCCATCATTAGAGCGATTAGTTTACTTTGCATAACATCCCAAGCTTTCATCTTTTTAGCCACATGGTCACTAATGGGCCCAATGGGTTTGGTCAAGGGTTTCTGCTTAGATGCTTTGCATTTCACCCCTTGTCTTTTTGGTCTTTGGATGGGGTGCTTTTAGCCACATCCATTGTTGCTTTGTCCTAGGTTGGACTACCTTTGCTTCCTTTGCATGTCACATCTTTCAATGGATCCTTTAATTGTGGGTTGGATGCATTCTCCTTCATTGGGCTACCCTTTTTTACTGGTGGTGGCTTCTGTTTTGCAAGGCTGTCCCTTGCTTCTTGCACCTTCTCCTTCAATCTATTGTCCTTTACTGCTTGTGCTACCACATCTTTTGTTGGTGTGCTTATGACTACTTGGGGTTCGTTCCCTTTAATTGCATTGTCCTCATTTGGATTAGTGGGCTTTTCATGGGTTTGATACCCTTGTTTGCTTGTGTTGTGCCCTTTTCCTTGTTTAAAGTGCCCTTGTGTGCTTTAGTAGGTACATTTTTAGATGGGGTATGCCCTAAAGATGCATCCAATGACGCGCCTAATTTTGGGGGTGATTATGTGGAAAGCCAACAATCTATGATTAGAATATGGTAGTGAATCAAAGAACTAGACATTAAAATAGGTAATATGTTAGATCATTGGAGATTTAGATGTGGTGTGATATTGGTCAATTTCTTTTAAGTTGCATTTCATAAATTTAGTTTTCAATCTAAGACCCTTATTAACCTATATCAAATCTAATTGCAAATGCCATGTGTTACCCAAGATTACACATAAAATTTAAAACACAAAGTCATATAACCAAACAATAATCACATAGTAAATGTATGCAAGTAATTTACCCCAAACATAATATGTTGGAGGCTTTCTTGTGTTGGGTTGTTTTGTAAGAGTGGAAGTTGAAATTATGTCATGTTATAACCTCAGGCTATTGGACATCCTTATGTTCTACACCAACACACTCACAACCATTTAATTAACCCTTTGAAGCTTCCTAACCATTGAAATAATTAGGTTGCACCCCCATAAACAAACCAGAATACTAAACATTTGGATAATTATATATAGGAAACAAATTACCATGGATGTTTTTAGTATTGTAGAAGGATCTTGGACCCCCTTCCTAGCAATGGAACATGTGGTTGGATTGTTAACTGGGCTATTGACATACTTTTTCTCCACATTCATGTCTGCCACAATCTTGTTGCTTTGGATCATTGGCTTCTTATGAAAGCCCTCCAATTTGCCATTAGCTATGGATAATCTAGTAGACCTTGGAAAAACCATCATGAGGGATGGCATTGGGCATGATGGTGTTGCATTACAAGGACTATGTTTTCGATTGTAGGTGCTACTAAATGGCAGGCTTGAAATTGCGCCAACTAGGGTGAATTTTTGTTCTTCATTTGAAGTTGATCCAAGTTTAGCTAGCTTGAGTTCTATGTCCAAGTCCTCACCTGTATAAACCATTATTTGGGATAATGAGAAGTCACAATTTGCCATATGCAAAACTATAGAAATGGTTCAATTATGACATGTAGAAAACAAACATGCATTGAAAGAACTGTTGTAAATTAAATACTAACCTAGGAAGTCATGCACATTGACCTTTGCAGTCTCCTTCAATTCATTCAAGAGTTGAACCTGTTCTTTTTCAAGACCCATATTTTGTGCTAGAAAAGATAAGTCCTGATCAAGGTTTCTAAAGCCCTAACTAGACCACTAATCAAGGTGTAATCACTAATTACATACCTTGCATCTATTGTTCATCTTCAAATGTTCCTCTAGACATGCCAGATGGTAGCTAGGTATGTAGGCAAGAGATGATAGCAATGTGACCACATTGGTACCACTATCTACATAAGCCACATTTGTTGATGATAATCATACTAGGATCATCACCTTGGGGTCTATTAGGATGTAGCATGGGCTTAGGCCAAAAGGACATCCCACCACCTTTTGGCATTGTAACAATTGTGTGGAAATTGTAACTTCTTCCCATTTCAAGTCAATTAATTCTAAGTCTACTGCAAAACATCATGTTGCAACTTGATGTGCTCTAGTCATGCTTCAATGTATGCTACTTCCCCCATGGTGGGTCACTTGATCTTGTCCTCCAATATCATTTGTTTGAATTTTAGTTTTTGCTCCTAGCACACATTGAACAATTATACAATTTTTTTTACTATCACATTACTTACATAT
>Ga0209208_10005723_pt1 | contig 17257 bp, 9 predicted proteins | sample S1TSphfallax_3_FD_187694 | JGI IMG/M metagenome (GOLD analysis project Ga0209208, IMG submission 187694) | Host-associated microbial communities from peat moss isolated from Minnesota, USA - S1T2_Fd - Sphagnum fallax MG (SPAdes) (version 2) | ecosystem: Host-associated > Plants > Peat moss >... | reverse complement strand
GGGGGGGGGGGGGGGGGGAATCTAGTTGCAAGCCAATTTGCAACTAATATGCAATTAAAATATTTAATTGATTTGTTTTGTCTTTGAATCTCATCTCACAAATCAAATTAAATTTTTTTTGGGGTGTTTTCACATTAAAATATCAATTGAGGATGAGCTCAAAACACTTAAACCTTTAAAGCAAAACATAAATTTTAAAAAATTATATATATATATATATGGTTTTTTTTGTTCACCTACCTTTTTACATTTTTCTCAACTTGCCTACTTCGGTAAGTAAGTAGGTCCTACTTACTTATGTATGTATGTAGGTAGGTAGGTAGGTATGTAGCTTAAGTAGGTAAATTTTTAAAATATATTTAAGTAAATAAATAGGTTGATAAATAAGCTTAGGCAAATAACTTATCATCTCCAAATTGGTATTTAGTTTTGATATATTAGTTTTGAGACCACAACGATTGATTCCATTGGTTAGAAACTACTAGATCTTGTGCTACTAACCGATTTTCTTGGAGTTTCTCTACTTTTGACAATTGACTAATTAAAATTCTGACAAGTCTTGGGTCATGGATCTGTTTTGACTTAGATGGTAAAAGGTATTTCATAGGTAACAACGGGTGCAATTCATAAACAAGTTGAAATGGAATGTGATTGGTTCCAACTTTTTTTTTAAATTGTAAGAAAATAAAATTATGAACATGTGCTCATCCCATTATTTTGGTTTTCATTCACCAGTTTTGTGAGCAATGTACCATAGATTTTGTTAGTAGACTTAACTTGTCCATTCCTATGCGAATAATAAACAATAAACTTGGTATGTTTCAATATAAAATGATCAATTAGATAGTGAAAAATTAATAAATTGGGTACCTTGTTCGGTTATAATTGTAAGTGGATAGCCAAACCGGATGAAAATGTGGTCATACAAAAACTTTGCAATAACATTAACTATATTGGTGCACATTGTTTTCACCCCCACCCACTTAGTAGCATAATCAATGGAAACTAAAATGTACTAGTTGCTAAAGTAATGACTTGTTGGTTTGATGGGTCCAATGAAGTCCAATCCCCATTTTTGGAAAGGTTTTTCAAGTAGAATAGTAATCAACTTGGCCATATTTTGAGCCAACATGTTACATGTTTTTAAACATAAGTCATAGGTTTAACATAATTCATGAACATCTTTGTCCATGGTTGGCCACCAATAACTGACATTAAGAATCTTCTTCATGGTGATGTTTGAAGAGAAATGTCTTCCACCAACTCCACTATGTAGCTCTTGTAATATTGTTGGCACCTATTTTGGTTGCAAAACATGATGAAACTTGTTGTCTTGTCTAAATTTATAAAATATTTTGTCTTGTAACACAAAAGGTCTAGCTCTTTGACCTAAATATTGTCTATAGGTAAATGCACAATATGGTGGCTCACTTTTTAAAATAATCGTATTTCACAAAAGTCCACATCTAGTGTTAAATTTTTTATTTTTAATGGTATCATTAATTAAATGGTAATAAAGTTCATTTATTAAAAGTAGTAAAGTCCAAGTAGAGATTCAAAATATATGCACCTTTGAAAAAAAAATTGAAAATGAATGAAAAATAACAATGTTTTGTACTTATGAAAATAAGAGTTAATTTAGGGCATTCAAAAGTTCATAAGTATAATTTGGCTATGATTCTTAAGGAAATTTCTCACATTAAAGTGTATTATTTCATTCTAACTCATATGTTAAATCACTATAAATAAAATTGAATACAACTTAAGATGAAGTTTCAATTTTTTGTGTTAATCGACTAGTCCATAATTTTGACTTCAAAAAGTCCATTATTACTAACATATGAAATTTTTATCAATAAACAACTACACAAATATCTTCATAATAAAGTTGTAAGTTTACATTCAACTTCTAATTAATAAATTTTTAAATACATTATTCACCATATGCCTTTGAACAAGGGGTACCCAACCAAAACCACCATTTTGACATTAAATGTGGGCCACCATACTTTGCATCCACCCTTATGTGAAGTGGTAAATCTTTCTGGCATCACCCGTTTTAACTAGTATTCATAGACATTGTGTAACTACTTTACTTATAATGTGAATAGGTGAGCATCATTGGTATGATTGGGTACACCAACCAATTCTACTTGGTTGGGTAGTTTATTCAATGCATCTACCATTAAATGGGATCTAACAAGCTTATAAACAATCTTGAAGTCATATTCCAAAAATAACAATAACCACTTAGCTATTTGGCCTAAAACCTATGGTCTGTTAACTAAGTACACATGGGCCATGTGGTCAACATAAAATACAAATTGGTTACTTAGTAAATAATGTTTAAATTTATGTAGGGCACAAACCATAGCCAAGGCTTCCCTTTTAGTAGTAGTGTAATTTGCCTTAGTTGAATTTAGTAATTTAAAGGCATACATAACTAGTTGATCAAACTTACTAGTTGGGTTTTGTGCAAGTATGGCTCCTACTACTAGATGAAATGCATATGTATGAACATGAAATTCAAGCTCCCAATTTGGATTGATCAAAATAGGGGCTTATACATATTGGTTATTAATCTCCTCCCAAGAATTTTGGCACTCTTCTGTCCGTTCAAAAATTTCAAATTTTTTGAACAACTTGGTGATTGGCGATATAATTGAGGCAAAGTTTTTTATGAAACAAGTGCAAAATTGTGCCATCCCATTGAACACTTGAATTTCTTGGGGTTTAGGGTTTAAAGGTCCATGACTTTTCCTTCTTTAGACACTATGAAACCTATGATAGTTTTTGAAACCACCATGAATGCACATTTGTTTGGGTTCAAACTAATACCAAACTCTTTACACTTAAGAAAACACTTTCTAAGTTTCTCAAAGTGAGTTGACAGGTCATTAGAAATTATAAAGTTATCAAGAAAAATCTTCATGAATACAACAATGTACTCATGAAACGGTTTGGTAATGACCTTTTGATAAATGGGCAGTTCATTTTTGACACCAAATGGCATCACAACCCACACAAAAGCCCCTTAATTTATCACAAAGGTGATTTTGTGTTGGTCTTAAGGTGCAATTGATATCTAATGATATCTTGAAAACTCATTTTAAAAATTGTACATTTCATGTCCAATGACTGTGTCAATAACCTCATCAATGAAAGGCAATGGGTAAGGGTCCTTGTTGTCATGTTGAACTTCTTGAAATGGACACAAATTCTCAATTTCCCATTCTTCTTGGGAACAACCACTATTGGTAATAGCCAGGTTGCTTCTTCAACCAATTTGATGAAACCAACAACAAGTAACTTGTTTATGTCTTGCTTGACGATGGCAACGTAGTTAGGATTCAACCGATACTTTACTTGATGAATAAATGACTATGGTATCAAGTTCAATCATGTGTTGAGCAATTTGTGATGGAATATCTTTTAAATCTTTTTATGTCCACATGAAAACATTTTTGAACTTTTTAAAAGTTCAATTAATTGCTCTATGATAATTAGTTCAAATGAAACATTCACTTTTAACTATTGCACATTATATTTGGTGCCCAAATTGACTTTGGTTAGTTGTTCCCCCTCAATTATTGCCCAACCAACTATGGTTAAATATTGTATTCATTCTCAAGCAAGTATTTCATCAATGATCATTTCTCCCACTTCTAAATGGAAAAAGGTTTTAAGCAAATGTTGTTTGATAATATCATATCAAGTGGTATAGTTAGGTTAATAGCTAAAACACATACTAGTTCAACATGTTGTTTTGGAACCTATTTTGTTGTCTTAAGATTTGGTATGTAGTCTATCTTGGAAATTACCATATTAATATGGGTAGGTATTGTTATGGTTCCTATTGAAAATAAGTCCAATTTTGTGGCAAACATCACATCCTCCTCTTCATTAGATATTCCAGAATGGAAATCATAACATAATAAAAATTATGGTCATTTGGTTTGAACACCAAGTTTCTTGGTAACATGTATGGTTCTCATTGTACATGTTCCTTATATAATAACATTATTAGTTCCCCAATTGTGGGATATTTTTGCATCTTTCAACAATAAGTGTCCTAACAACATTGAATAACTAAAATCTAAAACATTACTATTGATGATAGTAAATGTGATTATGTAAGGAATTCCATGAACAAATATCTTCAAATCCTTGATAAGACTAAATGCTTTGACTATGGTTTGACTTTCCATACGCAAATTGTATGGTGCTAGATTAGGCTTTGACATACCTAATTGTACTTTCAAGTTCAAAGTAATGATATTGACTTTAAAACATCCATCAATTAAAACATCATCCATGAAGTTCTTACCAACTTGAATTTGAGTCATTGCCATATGTTGATCAATGGCCATTGCTACACATGGTCATAGCTTTTGTGAACCTTGATTAAATAAATAAGGAGGTTAATATTATTGGCCGATACACATTTGTTTTCCAAGTATGTATGTATCACGATTACCGCATTCGACTTTAAACTTGTTCTATTGCACATTTTATTGTTGCCACACCTTGTTTCACACCAACAATATGTTGTTAGTAATGCGGGCTTGTGATGAGAAATCAATTTTCTTCCTTTGGAAGGTTGATGCTTATGAAGCACAAAAGTAGAAGCTTGTTGTTGAAAATGCATAATTGTGAACATTATTAAGGTCCATGCATGTGTGTTCTAATTAGTCAAACCTTGATTATCCACATACATGTTGCAAAAGGGAACATCCATTATTCCAAATACTCAAAAATGTGACCAAATGATATCCTCTACTTTTGTTTTCATGTTGTCATGGCATGCTTGTCAAGTCAATTTTCATGCAAATTTCAAGAAACCTTCAAAATGACTTCATAGGAAATCAAAATTTATCAAAACACAAAACATGCTTAGAAAACTACCAAAACTAGTATAAATCCAAACTTAAAATTTTTTAAAAAAAAAATTCTCGATGAAACTAGATATTATAAATGTGATTGTTTGCAATTATGATCCAGCATGTGGTCATGAAATGTTAAGGGTATTTACTATTCCCTTTAATTATAAAATCTTATTTACATGTTTTTTATTTTGATTTGCAAAAAAAATTCAACATGTATGTTTAATTCAAATATGAAACCATGAAAAACAAGAACACAATGGTGAAGATGTTTATTCACAAAGGCAAGAACAAATTTGATATGAATTCCCCAAAATTAAATTATATATATTATTAAAACCTCAAAGTTACAAGTTAAAGTTTGAAAAAAAAAAAAAACATAAAAATCCTTCATCATCTTTAAATCCTCCTATTTATACCTAACAAAATGTTGTTTTAAAATAATAATCACTAGTTGGTACAACAATCATTTAATTCAAAATAAAACTATAACAACGATTGGTTGTAGGTTTAACACAAACATGTTTTGTCAACAACCAGTTATGTTAACATATTGGATATTGGTTAACTTAACATATCGGTTAACTTAAGGACTTGTTACTAGTTATAATAACAAAGTAGTTACTTGTTATCCAATAATAATTAAAACAATTATCAAAATAACATTACATCATTAGTTATTAGTTGGTAACAATTGGTTATTACATACATAAAATGAAAAATTGGGTTAACACCTTAGCATTCCCATGATATTTTATTTCACACAAAATAAATAAGAAAACAAAAAAGATCCAAAATTGTTCAATTATCGGCCAATGATCAGTGATGGGCAATTTTGCCTTAACATAATATATCTACTAGGTATATTAACTATTATTTTGGAATCTAAATATTAATATATACTAGTAATAATAATAGTTTATATAATTATATAATAACTTTTGTAGTTGTAATTAACAATATGATAGGTTAATGAATTATATTATCATTATTATCATAAATAAATAAATAATAATAATAAATAATTGGTCTATTGCACAAAAATATAATATAATAGTTGTAAAATAATTGCAAATTAGTTGTTTCAAAGCTCTAGTTGCAAAGTAGTGAAGTTTTTGTAAACACAATTTCTCATAGTGACATTTAAAGGTTAAGGAAGATAGTTTGTTTGTGTTGTTTGTCAAGCAATTTCAAATCTCCCAAACCGTGTGTCCCCCACAACATTTTTGGTAGCATTGGAAAACCCTTGATAAGTAGACTTATAATTCAAGAGTTATTGAATATTGAGCAAAAAAAGTCACTAAAATTCAATAAAATCAAAAATTGAAAAATTAAGGCACATTCTTGCTATTGGTGAAATATTTTCAATGAGGAGGATTCTATGGAGGTGATTTTGTAATTTCTAGATCTAAGATGAAGGAGAAATTGAATTTAAAATAATTATTTTCAAAGAAAATTAATTAAAAATTTAAAATAATCTATTCACAATTGGGCTCTATGATTAGGGTCTTGTTTACAATGAAACAATTACATAATATTATTCATATTTAAGTTGATGGCACAAGTCACACGAATGTAGATGACTTTTCCATATCTTGTTTCTCATTGTACCCCAATAGTTGTGATACTAGTTGCAACAACCTTGCTTCTTTCTTGTCATTCTCAACAAAATTTGACATTCTTTTTAATGACCTTGTTTTCTCAACACACTCATCTTAGTAAATATGCTGGTGTTCTTATCTTAAAAGCCTATGTTTCTTTGTTGTGGGCATTTCTCACAAATATCCCCTGAGTTGCCTACAAATTCTTTTCAACTTTTCTTCCATTCTTGACATCAAATGCGTTCACATACAAGATCACAAATAAAACATGTTTTAAAATACATGTTTAAAATACAGAAAAAATATGCTTATTCATGATCAAAATCTTATGTTGGATTGTTTGATCTATTGCAAAACCCTAGTAAAATATTTGACAATAAGTTCTAACAAACCTGATCTTTTTAACACACTTTCAATTCACAAAAAGTTGAAAGCAAGTTTGGTGGAAATTTATCATTTCCCTTATTTGAATAAAATGAACTCATTTACATGAACAATCTATCAATTGTTTCAAAAGAAAAAAATTATAAAAAATCACACTCTTGAAATTTAGTTGATTTGTACACAAGCACATGTCCATGCAGTTAATTTACATTAAATAAGATTTTTTAAAATTTTTTAATTTTTTTTTCATTTCTCATCCATTAAACATTCTAGTGAATTATTGTGAATGGGGAGGATGTGCCTCCAATGGGGCATGGGCTTCAATACATTCATGTTTTCAATAAAATATGCTTGAAATTATAGAGGTGTTGAGACAAAGGTATTCCTTGTTGAATGCTAGAAAGCACTATCATGGAAAGTGGGATGTTCAAAGTTCAAAGCTTGTTTGTCAACATATTCCTCACTTGTGAATTTGTCACACTTTGGAGCAAAAAGAGCCAATGAACCATTCTAAATGAAAGACATGAGGTTCACTCTTTATCCCCTTCAATTGCGCAAGCCCAACTTTTGCATCTAGCTAGGGATCATTGTGCTTCGCATGCAAAACATGTCTATACCTTTCTACACGTCGAACTTGTGTTCACTCAATTGGACATACCATTTCATGGTTCTCAAATTAAATATCTAATGAAAAGTGAATTTGAATTTTCACGTGTTTAAAATGGTTAGCATTTTAAGATGGGAAAAAAAGAAAGAAAAAAGTCATTACTCCATTATCAAGTATATTTCCACCTTTAAAGCTACAACCATTTTTTCATGTTTTGATTTTTAAATATAAGAAGACACAATTTTTTTACTAATATATGAAAGCAATGTGATTGTTTATGCTACCTCAAAAGAGTTGGGAGCACTATTATTAGATCGTTTCGACATTTTGGACTATATATTCATTTAATAGGAGCATGATATCCTTCTCCATTTTGATCACATGGATCCAATTGAGCCTTTCACTAACTATTTCCAACATGAATTTGCATGAGCTACTAACTACGTCTATATATTAATCTAGCCTCTTTGGTTACATATGGGTTCCCATTTATTGGCTTTAGGGTTCACATAGATAATTGGTTTTTGTCCTTTTAGTCATTTAGTGAGTTTCCTTAAGAAGACATTAAGACAAATCTAGTTTTGATGTGTTTATGTTCATATAATTTTAGGACTTGGAATTTGTTTTTTCTTCTTCCCATTTTGAAAAAGTGGAAAAATTTTGCTGAATTTTTTTCCCCAAAATTTTCCCTAATTTTGGTTCAAATTAGGGAAAATTTAGGGGAAAAAAATTCAGCCAAATGGAATACACTTTTAACACCATATGTAGAGAGCATTTATTTTATTTCTTTACAAGTTGTTCTTTGGTGACATTTTTGTTGCCCCCCCCCCCTAGTGATTTTGAGAGCTACCTGAACAAAGCCATAAAATTCCCACCAATGAGTTTATTTCAGTTTTGTGATGAAGCATCATTAGGGCATTGCCCCAAGACAAAAAAATTGTGCCATGAGTTCACAATCTTGTGAAATTTTTAAGGGTAAATTTTCCAAAAAATGGTGAAGATTTTAAAAAAAAAACATCATTTTGTTCACTGTTTTGAAAATCAGTGAAATTTACATTCAATTTGCTAGGACGCGAAAACTGAATTTTAGCCTGGATTTTGCATAAGTTACTTTGGTGGCTTCTCTCCCCCCAAATATGTTGTTTTAAGAAAAAAAAAACTTTTAATATTTATATATTTAATTTATTAAATACATAAATAAATAAATGCATATATTATCTTGCATTCTAAATTAAAATTCACAAAAGGTCACTACCAAACATGCCCAGAATTTGTAGTTAAATCCATTTAAATTCAACCTTTCAGTGATTATTCTAGTCTTTTCTTTTCTTTTCATTTCTTTTCAGTTTAGCCCAATTTTAATGCATTCATAGGTTTTCCGCCATTTACTAGAAGGGGAGATTCCGAGGGAATCCTGAAAAGAAAAAAGAAAAGGTACACCTACCTACTCTTTACAAAGAAAAAGGAAGCGGAAAGGTACCTACCTACCTACCTAGTACTTGTCAACGCGGTAAGTAGCCTCGTCGTCCGCACCGGCCCAGCCGGTCATTCTCTTAGACATGTGCTCCTTCGTGTCCGTCCAAGTACTTCCCACAACGGTCATATCCACCAGAGGGTACTAACGATTCTCATCCAAAAAAAAGGAGAGAAAGGGAGCGACCCGGGACGGAAGTCTTAAAGTAACTGAATTTCAAAGAGTCCGTAATGGGTGAATAAATATAATCCATCCATTTCTGGATGATTACATGAGACTGTTTACGTAGCCCACTACAGTAGCAGCAGGTGTGTTGGTTGGTTGGTTGGTTTTGCCTGTCTTGTAGGGTCCGGTTGCCCACTTGAGCTCCGGCCGGTTGCAAGTGGGCCCGCGTCGGGACCCGGAAAGGGGAGGCGGAGGAGAGCTTGCGCTTTTCATTCCGCGGCAACAAAGGCGCAGCGAGAGGCTTGGCAGAAGGAAGAAACGACGTCGCTCCTCCTCCTCCTTCTCCTCCGCGCGTCGTCGCTGCTCACAACTATTTTTACCCGGCGTGCGTCGTCGTCTGTTCACGGCGGATTCATTTGCTCTGAGATCCGATCTTTCTGCCTATGCCAAGTTCTCACATTTTGATGCTGTCTGTGGGTTTGCATCTTCAAATCAAAACCTTTGCAGCAAGAAGATTGTGTCTGGTATTACGGAGTCATATCACTCCTTGAGCTTGCAATAGTATTATCTATCTGGTGATCCTTATCACTCCTTCAGCTTGCAATTGTTTTCTCAGTATTTTCATGCTTTTGGTTGCCTTATGACTTTGAAAAACAATTCCTTGACAAGAAATATTGAAACCTTTTCCTTGACAAGAAGTATTGAGACATTTTCCTCGATAAGAGAGTGTTGATATCTTATCCTTGACAATAAGTATTGAAACATTTTCCTCGATAAGAAGTTTTCTTAGGGAGAGAGAGAGAGAGAGACGGTCGTTTTTTCCTTCTAAATTTTCTGTTCCTTCAAAGCGCTATTTCAAACTCTGCGGAGGTCGAGGTTGTTGGCTTCGAAGAAATAAAATGGCCATACTAAGCAGTAAATCGTTGCCAAAACACGATGCTGTGTGCGGGAGATATACCGCAATTTCTGATTTGCATAGTCGTCGAAAGGTCACGAGAGTTGTTTGTCAGCAGCAGAGTTCTTCTTCTGTCGCTGCGAGCTCCTCAATCCGGAAGTCGGACGCAGCAGACGAGAACAAAGCCAGTAATCATGAGTCAGCAGTGGTTTCCATGCTCCTCCTAACCGGCAGCAAGATCGGGGCATCACAATCGCAGTGGTGGAGTCCCCTTTTCGACTTGCCTGCTGCTGAAGACTGGTCTAATGTTGCTCTGCAACAAAAGCAGACGTCACTAGCAGGTTCCAAGGCGGAGAAGGCGTTCAAGCAGGAGCTGACAACAGTTTCTAGTAGTGGCCAGGAGGAGCATCGTCCCGGCCGGGCTGCACAGCGCTTCAACAGGCAGCAAGTGCAATTCACCGACGAGAAGGCACGGCTACTAAGAAAGCAGACGAGAGCTACCGAGACACGGCACGATGCATGGTATCATTCCGGCATTGCTAGCAGGCTTGCAGAACCTGACCAGTAGAAGATTGCCACTGGCTGCTTCCCCTGCCCATCTGGGTAGCGGATTCTCTGCAGTTTCTAGGGTTAGTGTCTCTAGGTTAGAATCAACCCCATGGCTCCCTCTCGCTGTTATGGAGATTCTTCATACAATCACACCATGCTGGATCACAATATGAGGCAAGCACATACAGCTGTGTTGTGTGAGTCCTTGAGCTCATGGGGGGATGCCATCATCACAGAAAGACTCAGAGGAAATTGTTTTCCTGCATCCTGCAATGGCACACACTTGAAGCAAACCACTGGGTGTGTGCCCTAAGGAGGCAGTGCAGTGCTATGCCATTTGCGCTATTGATTTTTAGCTAGACAGTTTGGATCCCCAGATTTGGCTGGCTCCCTGATTGTGACATTCATCACAGTATTGAACATGAAACCAGTTGTTCCTATGAAATGTACATGATTTTTTTTCTCTTTCGAAACTGTGATGCATTCTTGCCCGACAGCCCTTATGTGTTTTGATCTGAGGAAATCAGAGCTTGTCTGACATGCCTTTGTGTCTCTTCATCTGACATCAGATGTTATGCAATACAGCGACTGAGTTCTTGCCAAAGTTATGCTTTCTCACACCCATGGGTGGTATGGCACACCACTCCATTGTACAAGCTTTTTTATGTGTTGCTTTTGTTTGATTTCTTGCTGGTTATTTGAGATGCCAGTATCACATTGTTGGACATTTCTTGCACACTTAGAGACAGTAGATATGAACAGGTTGAGCTTTCACAGTAAGAAGGCAGAGAGAATCAGTGCAAAGGACAGCCACCAAGGAGCAGCATCCTGAAGTGATTTTCACTCTTTCTGCAAAGCCACATACAGAGGGACTTGAAAGCTCTGGAAATCAGGATGCCAGTCTGATTTCTCTGCTGTCTTTCTGCAACACAAATCACAAGTGCACAAAAGTGCAGAAAAGCATTCAACTACTGCAGCTGCAACAAGTGCACAAGTGAAGAAGGATGCAAGTCTGATTTCTCCATTGTGATTCTGCAGAACAAACCTCAAGTGCACAAGTGGAGAAGAATGCAAGTAATGCAGTCACAACAAATGCACAAGTGAAGAAGGATTCCAGTACTGCAGCTGCAGCTTAATGCAAAAAGGTAAGAGCTCTGAACTTCATGAATACACTCAGGTCACAACACAAAGGAGAAACTCTCTTAACACTTCTTCACCATGTTGATTGGTGTTTTGGTTGGTCTGCAAACATTATAAGGCAAAGCTGCAAACTTTGTGAACAGATTCAAGGAATGATAGTGAAGGAAAAACCTTGGTTTTTCCTCTTGACATGTCAAATTGTCATGACATTGCTGATATAAAAACCAGCGATGCATAAAATTAGGAGTTCTCATCCCTGAGTTTTAACAGACTCCAAGTTTTTCCATGTAGATTCCTGAAGGATTTCCAATTGTGATTTCACATGCCTCATGATGTTTGATGGTCTCTTCATGGTCTTGCTAGAGTCCCACTACATCATCTGTTTTCTTCTTTTCTTGCAGCTTTGCCTAATTCCTTAAGAAAAATGACAAGAAATTCCTTCTCCACAAGCTCCTCCTTGTTCAAATCTCCAACAGCAAGCACTTGCCTCCCTGTTCTGTTGTGGGGACTGCAGCTTGGTCAACACCAATTTGAGTTCAACATGAATTGTGGGTTTGTTTGATCTTCACAGGAAAAAGGTTCACTCACAGAAACATCTACCCTAACATGTTTTTGAAAGTGCAGTTTCTCTCTGCAATCACATTCAATGTTTGGGGTCTTTATTTTGGACTAAGAAAATTCTCTCTGACTCACTACAGGACTCTGTCTGACAAATTACATATAACCTCATGAAACTTCAGGATTTCAACATTAAAGATAATTTGTTCAAGTATTGAACAGGTTGGTTAGGGGTTTATGAGTTCTGTCTTTGGGTTACCATTGATGATCCTTGTGTGTACCTATTTACAGGTAAAAGGAGAGTGGAGCAGCATGTAAATTTTGGTTTCCAAGGGGATGAAGCTCACTTGGGTTACAAGCTACACAATCACACTTAGTGAAGTTTTTGCAAATCATATACATTATCAGGTAATGGTAGTATAAATAAAAGAAGGCAAATCCAAAGAGTTTTAACTCGCATTCTGTTCTTGTAATCTGATGAATTGATGTTCTAAACTTGAACTGGAAGTTGATTACATGACTGTAATTGTGACCATCATAGTTTGTAATGAGCAGAGAAAAAACAGTGAACAACATGAGTGTGGGTGGAGTGATGCTAACTGGATGATTTTGCAATGTTCGACTTCTCACTACTTTTTTACTCCAATTTTTATTTCAAGCTTGTTTGTAGATGACATGCTGTGAGGGGGTTGAGAAAGGTGATGTCTCTCTTGTTGTAGAGCAAATATCCTAGGACTGGCCATTCCAAGCTAGTCAAAGATGGGAACTTGATGCAAACATATTGACAACTTGATGAGCACCTTGTGGCAATGTCAAAAACCAAAAACTTCAAATCTCATGCCAGTCCCCCAAAGGAAGAAAAAACTGAGCCTCTTGGCTCTGCCTGGTGCTTCATCTCATAGGCTGCCAAGAAAGAAACTTATGTTCCTAACTGTGTTTGTCACTCATTTTTGCCTAGACTACATGAGTGTGTGTAAACCCATTAGAACACAAAACTTGGTTGTTAACTATTTCAGCAATAAGAGTTGCAAGTAGGTACTATGGAATGGTGAAGCCCCCAGCAGGGAGGGTAACATGCCAAGTGAGCCCTTAGGGAGAACTTGGTGACACACCTGACACAATGGGCAACGCAGGACCATTCATTCTATGACATAAAGGTCTTGGGTGGCAGATTCAACAATTTAAAAAAAAAGAATGTTCAACAGAGATTTTGGTCACTATTACAAGTGTTTAATTATCATCGGAAGATTATATCATATAATGTGATCAAGAAAAATGACATAATCTGTCACTCCAGACCTTAATGTGATTGGAATTCTGCCTTGGTTTGGCACTGACAAAATTTGCAATTTTCACAGTTTGCTCTGGACATCATGGTGGGTCACTTAAGTACTCTTCACACGTGAAGTGCAGAAGACAACAATTCTCTGAACTGAAATTTTCATGTCAATCTTCGAGATTTTTTGAGCTCCCAGATTTGCTCCATATCACAATGCAATCTTGCACCATCTGAACAGGGTTATTTTACTGAAGGATGTTCTTCGCAGGATGTGCAATTTGGACCCGAAAAAAGAGAGAAAGATGTGTGATGCAATCCGAAATTCATTGAGCTGTTGAAATTCTAAAGAGAAATGTTTGCAAAAAAAAAAAACATGAAGTCACACTTAACAGTACTTAAACATCTGGTAGAACATTCCTCAAAATGTGGGGCCCAATGAACTCTGCATTGTTGTGGGTGTGTGTGTGTGTCTCTTTCAGAGGGTCTCAGGGGCAGAAGAGAGAGAGAGAGAGAGAGAGAGAAGCAGAGCCAACAAACAAGAGAAATTGCACATCCAAGACTTGCAATATGGGATTAAATGATTAAACCTAGGGCCTTCCAGGTCCTTGGGACCTAACAACATGAGGCCTTGGTCCCTAACAGCAACAACAACATGGGGCCTTGGGCCCTAACAACAGCAGCAACAACAACAACATGGGGCCTTGGGCCCTAACAACAACAACAACAACAACATGGGGCCTTGGGCCCTAACAACAACAACAACATCAACATGGGGCCTTGGGCCTTAACAACAACAACAACAACATGGGGCCTTGGGCCCTAACAACAACAACAACAACATGGGGCCTTGGGCCCTAACAACAACAACAACAACATGAGGCCTTGGCCTATGGGTGGATGGGAATCAGGCATGTGTGGTACACAAAATGGATGAGGGGAGATAGGGTGGGGGGTAGGTCATGTGGTAGGTGAATGTCCCAAGAAGAATTTTTTTTCTAACTTTTTGGGGGTATGGCCAAGAGACACCATTACCACACCTTTGGTGGAGGGGGGGTTGGGGAGGTTGGGCTCAGTTATGATATATACCTACTATCTATATTCATCCTTATCAGTGGTCACCCAAATTATTACAAATTATTTTTGTATTTATTTGAAAGAAAAAAATAAAAATCCTTAGTTGCAGTAGCCTAGCTCATGGAAGAAGTAGCACCAAGTGCTTTGACCTGCTACTGACCTAAATATTAAACCACTAAAAATAATCTACCTCAATATGATTTGGTCCTCCAATCTCCAGTCACCTTGCATTTAAAAACTCTTTACCTCCTTTTCTATTCCTATTGGGTTTCAATACTTACCAAACATGTAACCCTCATGCGAATGGATGAAACAAAAATTCATCCACATATACATTGCATATGTATTGATTCCATCCATTCAAATGGTGGCTATACATTTTTTATGTTATCTGTCTAGTCATTAGATATGCTCACTTCTCATCCATGGATACGATGATTAGCTAATACGAGTTAGAATTTCAGCCATTACTTAGTCCATTCTTTACACCTTTATGGATGATACTTAACTTACATGGGTGAGATAGTCAGAATCGGTCGGGCGGTCACCTGATACTTAAAATAATATGAGGTAGAATTGTGAGGGGCGACAACTCAGTTGTGTGATTCATCTCCAACTGAGTCATAAGGGGTTTCCAATGGATGCTGCAAGTTGATTTTAATGCAATAACTTATTCGAAACAGCTTGTCATTGCGTTGTACTTGTGTCAAGCGTTTGGAGTTGGAAGACCAATTTCTTTGCCAGCATCTAGGTTGCGATGCCAGGCCGATCACCAAACACTTAGTGTCTCAGAGGTCTGAAAATTTCTGGAGAGTGTTCCTTTGGATTTTATGCCCAAAGAGTAATTGTAGCCCTACTATTTGCGCACCCACAGTAAGTTGAATCGTTGAAAAAGATGAAGAAATGAGTCAGATGTGACCCTCCAAAGTAGGTGGGGGGTGGGGGTGGGGGGTCAAATGGTCGAAATGAGAAACCACTGAACACTTGGAAGGGTATTATCGAACACCCAAAAAAGTCTTTGAAAGTCGCCCTAATTCTTTTATGGTTCAAAGAAGATTTGCAGATCATAAGGTTGCGCTCTTATACCACTTTAAATCACTTAAATTTAACAAGAAATCAGAAAGTTATGAGCATTGAAAGTAAGAGGGGTAGAAGAGAAGAAAAACGCATTTTATAATTTTGAAAAGCTTGTTTTTCTTCTTGCTCTTCTATAATTACTCCTTTGCCGCTGCTGTTCAAAGACGAATTGGAGAGCTCAAGTTGGCGCTCCCATGTAACGTTTTAAATCACTCCAAATGAAGAAGAGATGAGGAAGATATTAATAAAGGATTCGGTCATAGGTGGTGTTCGGTCATAGGGAAGGATACCCTAGTGTGTTGAAACTTGAAAATGGTGACTCTGCTATGTGAGGGGGTGGGTGGGCCTGTTATTTCATATTATTTATTTATTTATATTTTTTGGTGGACTTCGTGAAAGTGGAAATTTCTTTTGGAAAAGCGCATGTTTAACAATTGTTTTCCCAAATTTTTAATTATTTTTTCCCTCAAAATAGTGAAAATTCCTCACCCAAAACAATCAAGGTGGGCCAATAGCCAGTATGCATGAAAACCCAATCTGAAATGTTACAGCCACAGCATTTGGGCTATGGATGAATAGGAGGCATAAAATTCTTGGACCATCATCACCCCTATAGTCTCATACTAGCAGTAAAGCACTCCAGGTTTTTTTTGGCATTTAAAAGCACGCTGTTGCACAAAAGATTTGTTTGTTGATTGAAGGACCCTTGTGTTGATCAAATTACCTTGAAGTTATTTCAGCAATAAGTCGTAAACACCATGCAAGTTTCCATAAAGCGACATGCCATGGGTCCTATATAGGAATGGATTGGGATGGGCCATGGATGGGGGGGCACATGGGAGCATAGGGTTCAAAACATAGCCTTCAAACATGCCATGCTTCGGGACTCGCCTGCCCACGCATTGAAACTTGCATCAAGCCACCTTGAAACCTACACATTATTTACAACTTGTCACTGAAATAATGTCGAGATCGCATTAAGACCTTCCTTCATTTGAATAGAAAACGTTGTGTGCTTTATGCTTCGGAATGCTTGCTCCCATAGGCCTCTCTTAATATTTGAGGGCACACCCTGGGGGGGCTACCGTCCTCAAGGCTACAAACGTCAAATTAGGGGCGGCCCTTAGTATTAGGCCTTCCCCCTATACATTACCCCTATAATCTTGTGCTAGCCATAACATTATTCCTTATTGTGTGCGAGTGCGTTAATACTCAGTCCAAGGTCAACCAATGTAGCCTAGAGAAGGAACCTAGGAAGCCATTTAATCAAAATGCTACCCTAATTTGCACAATAGGCTAGTTATTAGATCACCCTACCCCTCTCCAATCCAATCAAACCATCATATCTTTCTCGTTTTCAGGGTTCAAATCCAATTCCAATCTAAAAAAAGGCTAAGGGAAGGGATTTTCCTAGTGACTTTGGAGGGACCAAAGATAATAAAAATGGCATTGGTGATTTTCTCAATTGTATAATGTTTATCAAAAACCAAAAATCTTAAAAATGCGTCAAGTCATAGATGTTGAAGAAAAAGTAACTCACTCCACTCATAGAGAAGAGCTAAAAAGAGATA
>Ga0209208_10005722_pt1 | contig 17258 bp, 20 predicted proteins | sample S1TSphfallax_3_FD_187694 | JGI IMG/M metagenome (GOLD analysis project Ga0209208, IMG submission 187694) | Host-associated microbial communities from peat moss isolated from Minnesota, USA - S1T2_Fd - Sphagnum fallax MG (SPAdes) (version 2) | ecosystem: Host-associated > Plants > Peat moss >... | reverse complement strand
GAACAATGCGCACACAATTAATTCGTGTCAAAGATTGACAGTTTAGGAAGAACCAAAATGCAAGATCTCAAAACCCAATGTTTGATATCATACCATGTTGATAGCAATTACACGTCCCACTTGAGCGAGGCTTTGGTCACCCCCACTCATAAGGCTCTTATGCCTCACCAAAAATACTGCCAAGGCCCCAACCTGAGGAGAACCAGATATTTCACCAACAACTAAATTGAGAGGAGACCTAGGTTAAATCTGTCACTGTTAAACTAGCAATTGAAGATCTGCATACACTAGCAAAAAGAAAACTAAAGGAGAGATGCATCATCTTCAAGTAATTGAAGGTGATGGAATTGCAAAGCATGCCAAACATAAGGTAAAGAGCTTACTAGTCCAAAAATAGCTCCAGAAGCACCTACAGAAGGAGCTGTGCAAAGCGTGTAGCTCAGACTACTACCTGGCCCCCCCCATCAATTGTTCATCTTAAATAGCTGTGTCATTATGGCAACAGAAATCTACATGGGGTCTGTATTGTGAGAATGCTGATCTTGAGACCATTGTGCTTCAAGCCCATTTTGAAGTTTTTTGCTATAACACAAATTCCACTACAGCATGCAAGCATGCAAAATTGTGAGGATTGACAACATACTTGCAAGAGCCGATGCCACATAAACAGCTAAAAAGCGCCTCCCTCCTCCCAATGACTCAACTGTGGGTCCAACTGAATTAAGCGAATAAGAGTTCACCTGCATGCCCACAATAAACAGTATAATGTCATGACCATATGTTGCACAAATGTCAGCATCCATTTTTTATGGTTTTGTCATTTTTTCTTCCCTGCTTCAAAAAAATCTGCATGTACTAAGATCACTGCTGCATAAAAATCACCAGAGGAGTGATCCATATGAAGAAAGAATAGTCACCAAAAGATGTGCTATGTTCGCATGGAGTAATGATGGTGTGATGAGCCTCCATAGCTGACCTCGATTTATCAAACTGTTCACCTGTGTTCAGCCAAATTGGATATATCAGCAGGGAATTGCTACAAATCAAACTGTGATTTATCCAAGTATGAAGAAAACTCAATTTACCTTTGCTCCCCATAAGAGAAGTTGCCCTTGTGATGCAACTTGTGCCATGTACACTCTGGACCACACACACCCCACAAAAAATCTGAGTCAAGAGGATTTAACGAAGCAGAGAGCTACTCAAATTGCACCATTCAGATGGGTTGAGAAAGGATGGCACAACAAGACAGGGAAGATGGGATTTTCCTTTTTTTGGCCAAGAATTACTTACAAGAGATTGAGACCAAGAATAACATTGGTCCATTTCCGACCTTTTGAACCTACACCCACACCAGTTCTAGAGTGTGGCGCCTCATTTCTGCCCCCAGTTGCTGCCATTCTCACCTTCAGCTTCCTTCTAGGATGTGAACCAGTTTCTAGAAACTGAACTATTGAACCCCATGGCATGTATACCACAACACTTGAGCCCAACAAACTTGGAAACCCTGCACTGTCACAACATTGTGGTGCTAAATGCCAACAATTTCCATTTCCTGCATCCAATCCCAAATTGTTTGATTGACCCTGCGTTTTATTGCACTTGCTAATTGGCTCCTGTGCAAATAACACCCATCCGTCCCATGCATGTCAGAATCTGAAAACCAGATTTTTTTGCAATCCACAATCATCAATCAACAATGAGAATTCTTCAAGAAATTGACTAGACTTTTGGACCATCTTTGCAGAAGTCCACCAAAGTGGAAAATCCAAAGGAAAAGAAAAGCTTCAAATTTTGGTTGGGACATGCTGAAAATTACATACAAAGTTAATTACCCATCTGAAAGTGCCAATTTAAACAAAAGCAGGTGGAAAAATCATCACACAATTCGTCACCCATGAGTGTTTGGGAATGACAAGATGAGCCCACAGATTAGGGTTTCCACTTAGGGTTTTGTTTTGAATGGGTTGAAAGAGAGCAACACCAAAACGAATTTTTTTACCTTGAACTGATCACCCATGAAAGATGAAGTCAAAGACAGAAATCTTTCCAGCTGAAGAGCAGCACCAGCAGCAACTAAAAATCCAACTCTGGAGCTGGACAAGGCCAAGGGCTTTGAACCCATTTGAGCTGCTCTCATACTGAGTTCACTGCTGCCGTTGTTGTTGCCACGGAGTGCTCCTTGACCTGTACACATTGACCCAATTGCAGCAATCCAAGAAGCTCCCATCCCTCCACCACCACCACCCATCCCTACAAGCGCCCTTATTATTCCACCCATCTTCTTCTTCTTCTTCTTCTTCTTCTTGCTCACTTCCAAATCTCCCCTCCTCCTCTTTCCCTTTCTTGCAAAATTCCTTTCCCTGTCACTTCAAAAAACATCTATGATCCTTGGCCTTTCCTCTTCTCCTCCCTCCTTGTTCTCTTCTCTTCTCTTCTCTGCTTGGTGTATTGGAACATGAGGAATTGCGAAAGTTAGATATGGGTGGCGACGTTTTCTATTTTCCGTTGGTTTTTTGGCTACAAATTTTTGCTTTTTGTTTTTCTCTTGACATCCATCCTTTTTCCCCCCTATGATGGTAGCTAGGGTTTAGGGTTTAGAGCACAGAAAGTCATCCAGCAGATGTGTTCAGGAAATGAGTTCCCTCCAAACGGGAGAAATGGGTTCCAGCGGCATCTTCCTTTTTTCCCGTTCTTCATACAATCAAGTGAAGAGGGTATAGTAGTTGCTATCGATGCAAGCCTCTTTTCATACAATCAAGTGAAGAGGGTATAGTAGTTGCGATGGTGATGTTGTTGACCCAACCCTTTAACATGTCCTTGGTGAAGATGTTAATAAATGATCATAACCAATTTCATTCAATAAACATTTCTTCTAGCATATTAAAATATTTTCTTGATGCCTTAACTTGTGTATACACAAATGTTACATACCATTAGAAGTTCCATGATTTGAATATGAATCTCACCCATCCTACAACTATTTTCCTCTTCTCTCCCCCTAGCCCACTTCTCTTTCTTTTCTTTTGGCTTGGTGGTTATTTGAAACTTGAGAAGAACCAAATCAATCAAAATTCAAGGTATGTTCTAAATTATAGTTTGAAGATGTTCAAAATAGATTGAAAGGTTTTGAGTTTAAATTTCATATTTTTTTGTGTCAAATGTTATGAATGATTTGAAGTCATCCCAAAAGGATGAAAATTCACTAAATGGTAGGATGAAATAAAGTTTATCCAAGGAATATCATCTAGACTTTTATTTGATTAATGAAGTGTATGTTCATAAAAAAAAATTGCTTTGAAATCATCCAAATTCCATGGATGAATATTCATGTTATTGGTTTGGGAAAAGAAGATGGACATTGTTGGCTATGGATTGGTTGTGTGTTGTAAAGATGGTGTTTGGTTGTCACAATTTTTGTTTATTTTTAAAGCTCGTAGATAGAAGACATTTTGTTAAGTTCCTCTGTTATGTGAGATTTGTGTTTGTTATGGTGTTGTTTGTCTCTTTGGAGAGGTCTCTTGTCGTGTGCTAAACAGGCTCTTTCATGAAGATTTTTTGTTAGAAATTCTTGTTGCTGGAAATCTAACCCTGCATGTATTGACTCTCAAGGCCTTGCTACAGAATGGCACCAAGCCTTTGCAACAGTAGGATCAAGCCCTAGCCCAGGTTCAAGCTCACATGCAGCCTCAAGTCCTAGCCATTGATTAAGCTCAGGCTCAAGCACAGGCCCAGGCTCAGGCTCAGGCTCAAGCTCATGTTCAAGCCCAGGCCCAGGCTACAGCTGTGCAGGTTCATGCCCATGTGCAGGAACATGAACGAGCTTCTCAACACCCACATCTCACACAGCAGCTGAGGAAACCCCTAACAAAAGCTGCTTTGCTTTGCAGCAGTAGCAACAGGGAGCAGATTTACATTGACACCATGACGAACAGCATGGGCAATCTCTGGTTTTGTTGAGGGGATCTCTTCAGGCTTTGACTCACAGCAGTGTGACACAGCTTTCAAACCAGTAGGTGGACATGGTGGAACTGAGGTAGGCCAACTCCAGCACCTTTGTCAGGAGGAGCTACAAAACCAGCTGAGTGCAGTTGTGCAGCATGCTTCATCAACACAGCAGCAGCAGCAGCAGGCATTGCAACCAGCTATACCATCACCATCCTCAACTTTGGTGATGTGAACCAAGATTCCGGAATAGATACTGACAAAAGAAGTGATCATGCACAAGGCCTTAGCAGCACTGGTCAAATTGACTGTTGTAGGAGAAGCGATCTTTCACAGGGCCTGAGTGGAGCTAACCAAATTGATAGTGAGGGGAGAAATGAACTTTCACAGGTGCTGCAAGGAGCTAACTAAATTGATGATGAGAGGAGAAATAACTCTTTGGTGGGTAGTAGTAATAGGGCTATGTATGAGAGCACAGGTATGCAGGGAGCTCCATCTGTTACTGACAACCAGCAAATGCCATGCACAGTCATGGATGCACTGATGGCAATTTATGATTGGCAAAATAGCAGGAGTCTGCCTGGGTATGCACCAAGCAGTTCAGTGCCACAGCAATCACTAGAGCAGCTACTGGTGTGGGAGAATTTCTTTCAAAGGGAGGGCAATGGAGGCTCTGAGTCTGTGAAGACAAATCTGGTCTTTGGGCTTCCTGCTTCATTGGCTACAACAGCAGCACACTTGAGTGGGCCTGAGGTGTTGCAGCAGTGTGTCAGAGAGAGCAGTTATGTATTTTACTCCTCAACGTATGTTAAGGCTTGCAGGTCAAAGAGTCAACAATACCTGGTGCATGGAACAATGGTACCAGGCTAATGCACGCAACTGAATCGCCGCTGCAGATACCCATGCTGCCTGCAATTCCTCGCTTGCACTCCTGCCCATTGTCTAGAGGTACTGCTGCAACTGATGAGCATTTAGGACCTGTCGTTTCCAGAGGTCCTGGGAGTAGCACTGGTGTTGTTAGCTAGGCAGTCAGTCATTTGAGAGAAAGTGAATGATAGAGCAGGAATTTATACAGTTTCTCCTCCCACCCATCTCGTTCTCTCTCTCCTTGACAGGACAGACTTTTTTGCACATGCCCTCTTGCATCAAAATTCTCAGCCTCCAAGTCTTTGGCCTCCCCTGCCTGTTGCGCCTGCTGCAAAATTTGCTGTAAAGAGTTCAACACATTCTGTTGTCACTTTTGGCACTTGCAACTACTCTGCATGTCCTTTTCCATTTTCACTTCTGCTTTTCAGACATACTAGGTGTGCAATGCTTGTTTTGTAGTCTCTGTTGCTTACTTGTGCTCCTCCCTCAGAATTGGATTAGGTGACTGGAAATTCATTTGGTGATGATGCTTGATGTGATAAGAGGTTCTTGCTTGAGGCGTTGATTTTTTTGTTTTCCACAATTGATTTTTTTTTCCGCAATTGATCAGGAGACCACAAAAAATTGTGAAGAGTTTGTATCCTTCCTTGTGAATTACACAACATTGTAGATAGCTTATGCAAGATTTTCACACAAATCATTTTTTGGATCATTGTGGAGGCATGGATGGGGTATTCGCCTGAAGACATGTTGCCACTTTGTGAATGCAAACACAAGGGTCAACATTGCCACAAAAGCAAAAGAGAGGAAAAGAAGGATTTGTCCTCTGAATTTTGTCCTTCCTTCATCAACATCCTTGGCCACAATGAACCCCACCCACCAGTCCACCAGTGAAGGATGAATGGTAAGTGGTCAGGAAACAGTTTTCTGTTGGGTTCCAGTTCCTTAGCTAACCATGGTTGGTTACCTCAGTTGCTGTTTTCTTTAACCTACCTACTAACAACCCACAAGACCAACAACAGTTTTATTGTTGCTCCAGTCACAGTTTTTACGTTTTACTCCCTTTTTTTTTCTTCATTTATGGCGATGGAAAACCTCTGGAATCAGTTTTTTTTTCGAATTTTTTAATTTTCAATTTCGCTTTCTGGCGATATCTCACCAGCCCAACCAAAAAAAAAAAAAGCTCCTACCTACCTTGCTACCTACCTACCTACCAGTTGGCGCGGGTCCATCGGCCCGTGATACCCGGTGCCCTTTGCGACACTAGAAGAAGAAGCCGGCCTGGGCGAGAGACGAAGACGAGGAAGACGACGACGCAAGGCGCCGCGGAGGAGGCGAGCTATAGTGCATGTTTCCTGAGTAATAGGCCTTCAAGATCGCCTCCTCCATGGCTGCTTTCGCTTCTGTTAGCTCTGCAGCTGTCTCTGCTTCTCTGGGATGTGAGAAAATGGAATTCCGCGCTCTATCGAGCTCGTTCAGAGCCCCTGGGGTCTTGAGCTCGGGGAAGGGAAGAAGTTGCCTACAACAGAATTCCGTGCACTCTTGTGGCCAGGAATTGAGGAGAACAACTGCGAACCAGATTTGTGCCAAGCGGCCGGCATTGTACTCTTCATTTCTTGCAAAACCTGTTGCCTCGCGCGGGCTGCTAGCTTTTACCCCGTTGAAGAAGACGAGCAGCTTGCAGAGCGTGAATCCCACCAACAAGCATGTTGTCGCATCCCCGGTTTGTATGGCCGCGGCCTCCGACTCCGAGGGAGCTTCAGTGCCCGAGTAAGCTAGCTAGCGCGACGAAAAAAGCTAGCCAGCTATCTTTTCTGGGGATAGAGATTGTCTATTGTTGCATTTCCAGTTGCATTTGGGGTTGTTAATTGTATGCCAATCGTCTTGCAAGTGCAATATCTAGTAGGCATTCTATTTTTGTGTGTGCAATTGAAGTGCGATGCTAGGTTTCTTCATAAAAGCATTTGTTGCTGGCACTGATGGTGAGGGGTTAGCTCTTCTATATACAGGATTGCCAAGGAATCTGGTGCCACAACTGAATCCTTCGTTTCCAAGTACCCAGCGCTGGTAACTGGATTCTTCTTTTCCGCGTGGTATGTCTGGCTGGCGCCCCAACTTCTTATGACATGTGTTCTTGTCCTCGTGAATAATAACCCCTACAAAGGACATCAATACTGAGTTGGTGAGAGCATCTCTTTGAGGGTTCTGCAAATTCTGCAATCAGCACACAAAACTGACACAGAGAGAGAGAGAGAGAGAGAGTACTCAGTGAGTGCTCTGATGGAAAAACGACAAAAGGAGTTTTGATAATTTGCAGCTGCAGGATCTGCTGATTTGCAAAATGGATGTGTACTGGCAGGTACTTTTTGAATGTGATATTCAACATCATGAACAAGAAGCTATACAACTACTTCCCATATCCTTAGTAAGTTCTTTGGCTTCTGCCAATTTCGAATACACTTCTGTCAAGCTTGGTGGTGAGTATCAAAGATTCTAGATTCTAGATGTCATTTATATCTCTGCAATGAAAATTATGCTTTGCTTGCAGCATCTGATGTGGACAAAGTTTGTGCAAGCATCAGAATTAGGGGGTTTCTGTTAACTGTCAGCAATATGGTGATAACACTCAGTAAAGCATTGTTTCTTATTCTTTTTAAACTGGGTAGGCACACAATTCAATCTCCAATCTATTACTGATATCCTGTTTTCTGTCTCTGCAGTTTTGTCTCTGCCATACACTTGGGTGTTGGTGTTGCCTATTGTTGTGTTTCTTGGCTTCTTGGGATGCCAAAGCGGGCGGTATGTGCAGCTTTTTCTTTCCCCCCCCCCCCCCTTTTCCATGGTTTGCCTTAACCTCTTGATACATATGCTAAAGACCCTTCACATGTATGTGTCATTGAGACCAGGTCAAGCTGAATTGAAATCAATCTGTTACTGACTCTTTTCGTTTATGTCCAGTGTCTGTCAGTAGATCAGAAATTTTGCATTGTATGTGTATATGAATTTTGCAGTTCATGTGAATGTCCCGGTAGCTAAGAACCTTAGTTTGCTATTATTTTGTCTAATAAGATGGCCCATGGTTGTCACAATACAGCCAATTGATGGAGAACTCTTCAAGCTATTGCTGCCAGTCTCCATTTGCCATGCATTGGGTCATGTGATGACCAATGTTTCTTTTGCTGCAGTAGCAGTTTCCTTCACACACACAATTAAAGGTTAGTTGGCCAAAAGGACTCAAAAGGAACGTGAAACAATTGAGTATTTTAGCTGTTATTTTTAGCAGAGGAAGCATATTTTGGGTGCTGAGTTCCAGAGCAGACTTTGTTCACTGAAAAAATTGAATACCACTGTGACTTCAAGCCTTACTCATGGGTAACTTCTTGATTGCTTGAATTTCACAGCGCTGGAGCCCTTTTTCAATGCAGCAGCTTCACAGTTCATTCTTGGTCAACAGATTCCAGTTACTCTTTGGTTAACTTTGGCACCTATTGTCCTTGGTAAGTCCATTGGCTTTAACATATAATTCAACAGCTACACTAATTTTGTCTGTTCTTTCACTTGTGGACCTGCCGTGTGCAAGAACTCCTTCAAATCTTTCTGGAGATGTCAAGGACTTTCTGGTTGATTTGATTCCATGAATGATTTACTTTGTTCTGCAACAGGTGTCTCTATGGCATCATTGACGGAGCTGTCCTTTAACTGGAAGGGTTTTATAAGTGCTATGACTGCAAATGTAGCTTTCACATACAGGAATATTTACTCTAAGAAAGCCATGGTATGCCTCACTCTTCTGTTGAGAAGGCCAGCAGAACCTTTTGTGTGCCAGATGCTTTTCAATTCCCTTTGCCATGGATTTCTGTGGCCTTGCATGTCCCACCTCAAGGTGACCTGTCCTTGTTTATTGAATTGGACACAGTATTTGCAAGGTCTTGTCGACCTAGAAATGTTTAGCAATGTGTAACTGTTGCAGACCAACTAAGATTTTGGCACATGCTGTTTTGTAGACTGGGATGGACAGTACCAATGTGTATGCCTATATCTCCATCATCTCTCTGGTTTTGTGCATTCCTCCAGCAATTTTGGTGAGATTGGATTATTCTATTTTACTGGTGCATCCTAAGGGTCTTGTCTTTGCATGTGCCTTGCTGTCTCTTAGCAACATGGTGTGAAATGTTTATATCTTGTTATCCTGAACAGGACAGCATTGACAGTTTGGTTTATCTCCTTCCTCCTAACTTGTGAATGGGGTGGGGAGGTTGTCAGATGCACACTGAGCTACTTTTGTATGCCAGAATGTTATATTGATAATCAGTCTTCTCTTGTGCAGATTGAAGGCCCACAACTCTTGCAGTCTGGCTTTGGTGATGCGATTGCCAAAGTTGGGATCAACAAGTTCTTGTCTGACCTCTTCTGGGTGGGCATGTTCTATCATCTCTATAACCAGGTATGGATCTACCCATGCATCCTTTTTTTTTGTCCTTGACTGTTTTATTCTTGGGCATGGTTTCCTATCATGATGCAGAGCAGAGGCTTTGTGAAGAATTGCAAAGTTGTTCTGGAAACTGCTGCGACCTTAAGTGTGCCCAATGCTAAAAGAGCTTTTGCATAAATGTTATGTCTTGAGTTTAGGAACTTCCCTTGAAGGATCTAGATGGCTGATAAAGTTTTCCTGTCTCAAACTGCAGCTTGCAAACAACACGCTGGAGAGGGTGGCACCCCTCACTCATGCTGTCGGTAATGTCCTGAAGCGAGTATTTGTCATCGGGTTCTCAATTGTTGTGTTTGGTGAGTTGTCTCCATGATACTTGATCCCTTAGATGAATGTGTTTCCTGGTATTTGGCCAGGATGAATTTCAGGTCAGCCCAGGAGTTCATGGGAGACCAGTTGGTGTAAGTTTGTCTTCAGCATGTTGTCCATCTGTCTTCACACTGTGCATGTAGCTGTTATTTCTGATTACTCAGTTATTAGTACCCTTCTATGTCATTCCTGTGCTACATTGCCAAGGAGTTATGGAGTGCTACATTGCCAGGCATTGTTCCCATCAGTTGTCAATGGTAGAAGGTTCATAAACTCTTCCTGCATCAGGTGAGATTGTAACCTGAGTCTGTCTGCAGGTAACAAGATCTCAACCCAAACCGGCATTGGAACTGTTATAGCAATAGGTGGTGTGGCTCTCTACTCTTACGTCAAGGCGAAGTTGGAGGAAGAGAAGAGGGCAAAGACAGCAACCAGCTAGTTGATCATCCTTGGCATCTGGTAACCAAAACACGCATTTCAGAATGTGTTTGTCTTTTCCTCTTATCATTCCTGAGCTCCATTAAAAATTCTACTTTCTTTGTGTGTAATATATGTGAAGGCAGAAGCCCAGTTTTGTCTGCTCTGCTCAGATGAGGCATTTGGTCTATGTAGATCTGTAGATCTCTTTATTATTGTTGAGCACATGAAACTGTCTTTTCTCTTTCTGGTAAATGATCTCATTCAAAGGATGATCCATGGTTGTCTCCAACAGGAGTTCATGCTATTTGGAACACCTAGTCTTCAAGTCAACTGATGACCTGGTGTGGTTTTGATTTTTACTCCAAATTTTTGGATATCTCACATGGATATTCCCATTCCCCAACATTTGACCCTGGTCTCTGCAAAGGGCAGCCCTCTCTGCAGCACCTCATGTAAACCCTATAATTATTAGATTCACTTCAAGAGCTGATAAACCCAGCACTTGACCCAATCCTTCAAGGAATCAGCCCTGGAAGGTCAGCAGGTACTATCAACCTGCTATTTCACTGATTCATGCATTTTGCATGGAATTGCAATTACCAATGTTGGCTTTTGCAAATAAGTAACCTGGAAATTTTATCAGTTGTAAGAATGGTTGGATCTTTACCATCTGTCTGTTGAATATTGCATCACTTTCATAGATGCATTTGATGTACTTATAAGTACTCAAACATCATGAAATTTCTCTTATTGCTTGCAACTCTTTGAAGTGGTCCTTCATAGTTGGACAAAATCCACACTTGAATTTGCTGCTATTGTAAACTGAGCTTATTTTTGTACAACTCTTTACCATTGTCTTATGATAGATGTAATACCACTGTTAATGGCAAACACTTGTAATCCCTGTAGACCTTTTCAATAGCCATTTTTTGGCAAACTTTGTAGTAGCATGCTGAAACATGTTTCTTCCTGCATCATATAGGTGAAGAATGCATCAACACAGAGGAGGTGTCTCAAAGAAGAGGACACTGGTGAAACGACATTTAAGTGGACTCTTCATGGTGCAACTACAAAGGGTTGTGAAGGTTATATTACTCATCAGTCCATTTCCTGAGTTTTAACAGTGTGTCAGACCTGATTCTGGGAAATCACCCATCCTAGGTAGGTACTAGGTACTCTGTTTTTCAACTGTACGTGTTAGGTAATATTTTCCCACCTCAAAAATGCTTCCACTGTGCTGTTAAAATCAGATGCAATGTGTTTTGCAGCAAGTTAGATATATGAGGATTAGAAACCACTTATTTTTGTATACCGGGTTGCAATCAAAATCAAATCCTCTTCACCAATTTACATCCCATCTCCTCTCCCACACAAGCTTACCATCAGTTGGGCACAGGCATGGGTATTTTTGTCTATAGTCATAGCCTGTTTCGAATGTAGGATTTCAAGGTGGTTCAATGGCCCATACTAGATTTCAATTCACCTAGGAGTTGGTTTGTAGAACTCTTCTCTGTTTGATGTCTTATGGTTATTTTGTTTCACGCTCTTGAAAAAGTGGAGGCTTATCAAGAGGAATTGGAGACAAAGGTAAAATATCACATTCAGAGAATTGGAGAGGAAAGTAAGAGATCAGATTTAGAAAAAGGTTATGAAATCAAGGAAACAGAAATAAAGTGTGCCTCAAATTAATTGGAGGTTGTCTGCATCACATTTTCAATTCGTATTTGTTTCAGTCAATAGCACTTGGAAACACTGCTGCAGTGTTGATACTCAAATCTGCTCTGCTAATTCGCAGCAGTGGCTTAGAATGTTATTAGAGCAGAGAAAACAGACTTGAGAAGTTTGTTGGAGCAAACATATTTTTGTTGCACAACAAATGATTAAACATGCATGTGTATATTGAAATGGATGGGCTGACATATGGTTCTTGAAATTGCCCTGAAGCAAATAGGATAAAAAAATTTCCAATTGAGGGCAAATCTTAATCTACCATTGCTTTGGAATGTCACAGGACTATGCTGCAGAACTGTACATAATGACATAGTGAGTTTTTCCTCTCCCAATGTATGATGGAGTAGTGAACTTTTCCTCTTCCAACATATGATTGCTGTTGCAAATTGTCAGCCTTGCAAAGTCGTTAGAGGTTGTTAGGGGGAACAGGTACACTGAAAACAGTGAATGTTTGTGTGTACAATTGATTTTCAGAATTTTCAATATTAGATTGTCAGTAGTAGAATGGGAAGACAATGATTGTTGGGTCTAGAAAATTTTAGGGTGAAGACATTATTAGTCTCTATTTCCAATTCTCTGCTACAATATCAGCAAGATCAACAACCCTCTGAGAATAGCCCCACTCGTTATCATACCAAGCGACAACCTTGACCATGTCATCTCCCATCACCATGGTGAGGGAAGAATCAACAGTGGAAGACACGTCACTGCATCTGAAATCCACAGAGACAAGGGGTTCATCACAAACTGCAAGAATTCCTTTCATTGGGCCTGCAGATGCATATCTGAATGCTTCATTCACTTCCTCAGCAAATGTCTTCTTCTCAACCTGCACCACCAAGTCGACAACAGAAACATTTGGGGTTGGGACTCGGAGGGCAATGCCATTGAGCTTGCCCTTCAGGTTTGGCAGTACCAGTGCCACGGCTTTGGCTGCCCCTGTTGAGGTTGGCACAATGTTGAGAGCAGCTGCACGAGCCCTGCGCAGATCACGGTGGCTAGCATCAAGCAACCGCTGGTCTCCAGTGTATGAGTGAGTAGTCGTCATTGTACCCTTGATAATTCCTGGATGACAAATTATATCACAAAACTTGACTCAGCCAAAATCCCCCTGCTTGAGTCACAGAACCAGCAACTGGCAGCAAATTTGACAATTGCACCAAATTCAAATCAAACAAAGAAATGTACAAAAAGACAAAGATAACAATCAAAGATTTCCATCAAGACTTACCGAATTTTTCATCAAGAACCTTCACAAATGGAGCCAGACAATTGGTAGTGCAAGATGCGTTGCTGATGATCTCATCCCCATGGCTGTATTCATCAGCATTGACACCAACCACATAGGTGGGGATGGCACCTTTGCCTGGTGCAGTGATCAACACTTTCTTGGCACCGGCCTGCAAATGCTTGCCGGCACCCTCCTTGTCAACGAATACACCAGTTCCCTCAATCACAAGGTCAATTTCCAATTCCCTGCAGAAAATTCATCCAACTGCACGTGAATTACCACCACCCTGCAAACCAGACCCAATCTCCTTCTGCTTGAATCCATGAATTACCATTGCCTACATTTGTTGGCAATCTCTATCCAAGGATAGTAGGAGAGGCTGCAGAAAACAGTTCTACTCTTTAAGCATCAATTGAGATACTGTAATTGAATTGAGTGAGTTACATATTTCACCAAGATGAAGACATGCTCACCTCCATGGCAGATTCAATGGGTTGCGGTCGGAGACCACTTTGATGACCTTTCCATCAATAGAAATGCCATCATTCCCAACAGCCTTCACATCAGCATCAAAGGTGCCAAGCATGGAATCATATTTCAGGAGGTGAGCTGCCTGCTTGATACCACCCGTGTCATTGATGGCAACAACTTCCAAAGGAGAGTCCTTCCTCCCATGCCAGCAGCGGATGAAATTCCTTCCAATTCGTCCAAAGCCATTGATGGCAACCTTGATCTTTGCCTCCACAATTGCCTTCTTTTGTCCAGAGTTTGCTGCCTGTCAAAGCAAAAAAAAAAACAGCAACTCAGAGTGTTTCTCTTGTTGTGGCATCAATAACTTTAGAGCTTTACTATGGTAGTTCGAGTCAGCTTGCATTTTGGTGCAAGGCATGCAAGGAATGGACAGGAGAAATCAAAAGAGTCCTGTATTGGGAAAATATGAACATACTACTGCAGTTTGTGCAGCAACTCTTAGAGCCAAATCATCAGAACTTCTCCCAAAGGTAACACATGAGCTTGTGCTTTTGAATCCAGAAAAACTCGAGAAGCCCTTGGAAACTGCAACCTGCAGGTAGGGAAATGACATTATGATCCACCCAGTAATCAGATTCCCAAATCTCTTCCAATTTACACAGCAATTGGATACCAGATCATATACAAAATGTCTACTGTTATTTTTCCTCTCTATTCCAACTTGTCCTTCAATCTCCTTCATAACAGATCTTGCTTCAGGATCTAGTCCTGGTCTTCAAGGACATAATGAGATAACCAAACTTTGATGCACAAAGGAAGCAAATGCTTATTACCTTAGCACACAAAGATTAAAAGAATCTATACCCACAAATGACTCGGTTGCATAAATTTTATTCTATTGAGCTGGATATACATAACTGAGAAGAAGAGCTGCAAGTTTGTTCAGTTGACCATTCATAGATATCAGAACACAATGGGATCATCTCCAAAGGAAAGAGGGGAAGAAAAAAGGCGATGGGTGGCAGCAAAAATCAAAATGCAGGAGGAGACAAAACTAGATTACCAGAGAGAAAGAGATCCAATTTTGGATAAGAAGATGGCAAACCGTTACCTAGTTGCATGCACGTATGGGTATATAGTATATAGTATATACCTGAGAAGAGGAAGAGCAGCAGCAGGAGGAGGGGGAAGAGGAGGAGGAGGAGGAGGATGAGCCCTTGATGCTGGAAGCAGAGCTGCAGGCGTAGGGCACAATGGCCATGGAAAGAGAAGAAGCTACCGCCATAGCAGCTCCTCCTTCTTGACGCACGCAGCCGTGGTGAATTACGAGCACACAGAAGCGAAGGCGCAAATAGTGGGCTTCCGGAAACGCCCAAAACTCCCACCCAAGCCCCTCCCACGCCCCCAAAAAAATAAAATTGAAAAAGGGGGGCCAACGGCGGAGCTGCAGTGGGCCAGTGGCATTTGTAGCCACAAAAGCTAAGGATATGGAGATAAGGGGATATCTAGTGTGTGCTTTTTTTTTCCCCCCTTTTAATTTTCTTAATTTTTTAATTTTCAAAGTATAGGCTTAGGAGGGGAAGGGTTCTTACACCTATTCCTTAAGGTTAGGCTTAGGAGGGGAAGGGTTCTTACACCTAGTCCGTAAGGTTAGGCTTAAGAACCCTTATCATTTATTTTCTAGGAGAGATATTTCATTGTTACACTATAAGGTGCCCTCCAATACATGTAGGAATGGGAGGGTTAATATGGCCATTCCTTAGAAGTGGTGCATATCTTACACCTATATTGTACCTATTCTCTTAGAGTAGGCTTAAGAACCCTTGTTGTTAATTTTTATTTTTTTTAGGAGGGATGTATTTCATGGATACCTATAAAGTTGCCTTCCAAATACATCTAAGAGGGGGAGGGTACTTATGCCTACTCCTTAAGAGTGGGAAGGATCATTTTACATCTATACACCTACTCCTTTAAGATTCGAATAATCTTTGCTCCTATACACATGCTCTTTAAGAGTAGGCTAAAGAACTCTCCCTTTTTTTTCTTTCCTTTTCTAGGATGGATATTCCCGAATACCGTAGCCTAGGGTCAAGTTTCCACAATGAGAAAACAAATAATTATGACTTTTCAAAAAATGAATTCATTTTTTTTAATTTTGAAATTATATAATTTTCCATCATCTACAATAATATTGTGATATGAGTAGTGAAATTATTCAGAGTGTAGCCTTCGATAATAATAATGATGATTTTCAACATGTCAACTAACTTCATATTTTTCACTAAATTTCATTTCACTATTTTGAGAATTGAGAATTGAGAATTATATAATGACGAAACTTACCTTAGGGTAAGGTTAGCTATTAAGGTGCTCTCCAAAATACATTAGGAATTTCCTTGGAGTGCTTTTCCATGTTGGGGATGATGGTCAGCCACCCCTAGTTAGTGCCTAATCCCTAACTAGGGGTTAAGGATTTGATTGTAGGCCCACAAGTGGGGGACATGCCCCCAAAAAGTCAGGCTAGACTCAATTACCATCTTGTCCTGGGGCCTTACCTTAGGCTGAGTTTGTTTTGTTGGCAACTTAATTGGAATGCATTCTCTCTAGGTCCCACTATCATGGTGGGGTATATGTAATATATACCATATAATACATCTCTCTCTATATTTTTTATTTATTTATTTATTTATTTTAATTATATTTTTATATATAATATGTCCTATCTGCATTTCTAATGAAAGGTGTGGCCAATAATGTTGGTGGCAAGTATTAGTGGCCCTCAATCAAAAACTCCAATCATCCGAAAATGAAAATCAACCATAAGGCCATGGCAACTACATGGCTTGAATTAGAGATTATGATTTTGGTTTGGAATTCATTAATTGATTAAGATTATCATTTCCACCTAGCCAACGGTAGCATCCTAAAATAAGGTGAATTTAGTCATTTTATTTCAGAAGATTAGGGAAATTTCATCAAGACTTTTCATCTCCAAAGGGGGTGAATGGTTCATTTTGAAAAAACTTATTTTCTTCATGGTAAATTGTTAAAATAATCACATGAACTCAAGATAGTGATTTTATTTTCTTTCTTTTGTGAATTTCAAAGCAATTGACCTAAAAAATATGATTCTAACTTATACAATGGATCTTCATGAAGAAGGTGACACAAATTTTGAGGGAAGGAAATTTCAAATTGTCATATGTTTACAATAGATTTTAGTAGGTAACCACGGATATAGAAGGATCATTTTTTTTTTTTCCTTTCATCTTTGGTTGATAGCTATGTTTTACTAAATTTTTCTTTCGATGGTCACAACTTTGTTTACATTACAAAATTGAAAAAATAAAAAATAAAATCAAAGAAAAGTTAGTATGCCCTATGAAGACCCATCTCAAGGATACTTGTTTCTTCTTGAAAGTGTTCAATAACCTAACTACCTACCTAACTAACTAACTATATATATATTCCTTTGCCATCTAGTCTAATGGTGATTAAAAATGATGTCTCTAAATCTCCTTATATCAAGCACAACAATCTTTGGTGAAGCCACTTAACTTGAATTTTGAATATTAACGATTTGGCCTTGAAGCTTCTACCTTAATTTGTAGTTCACATGTTATGATTTGAGACACCAATCATTTAGGTTTAAAGGTTTAGGATTGTGTTTGGTGAGCATCAACTTTTGAACATATTAATTATATTGGTATTGCATCTCTTAAAGAAAATTCATATCAATCTATTATTGATATTGGTTGTTTTTTTTAACTTTCAAATTGCTTAACTTGATCTTGG
>Ga0209208_10005721_pt1 | contig 17258 bp, 12 predicted proteins | sample S1TSphfallax_3_FD_187694 | JGI IMG/M metagenome (GOLD analysis project Ga0209208, IMG submission 187694) | Host-associated microbial communities from peat moss isolated from Minnesota, USA - S1T2_Fd - Sphagnum fallax MG (SPAdes) (version 2) | ecosystem: Host-associated > Plants > Peat moss >... | reverse complement strand
TAACAATATCAATGTAGTAGATTGGTCCCCATTAGACACATATTTGTCAAGGAATGTTGAATTTACCCACGATGGACATGGCCACAATTAAGAATTCAGTGATACCATGTGTAATCCTACACAACACCGTCATTTAAAATAATATTGGCACAAATATTGATGCCATTTTTTCCACTCTAACAATGGCCTTGCATAAAAAAGAAGTTTGACATTTGACATATACATGCATGGCAACAAAAACTTGAGAATGAAGACAGATACTTCTCATTGAAATTAGATTTGATCAAGTCCATTGGGCCTTGTAAAGGATTTATTGTTGAAATAATAATTGTGTACTCATTTATATGGGATTAGATCTTTATTTTGTTGTGAAAGTGGGAAATAGGTACATGAATTGCTTAGGGTGTGAGGTTTTGGTAGGGGTTTGTGTATGGGATTGGGCATGTCTTGGGTTGTGGATGCCAAAGGTGTTCACATAATTAATTTGTGATTACAAATCAACACTAAATCCATAGCATAGTTTGCTTAGGTAGAAAACTTTCTTTGAAGTATAGGTAGTTTTTTAACACATTCCAATTGGAGATGCTCTTGAACTTTAATGAAGATTAAAAAATATAATGGTGAAAAATTAAGGTGTTTTGATTAATGAATTTTTTTTGCCTTTTATCTAGTTGCAATCAATGCCATGTCCATTGTGTATGGTTAGACCTTGATTATCATTTCACTTTCTATCCTTTTTCACAATTAATTTTTGGTGTTTCTCAATTTTTCAAAACTCTTAGACTTTTGACCTTTGTCATGAGAATATTCACATGTCCAAAGGTAAGATAGATTGAGGTTTTTAAAATAATGAATATTCTCATGAGCTCCAACTAACTAACCCTTGATAACAGAATATTTTGATTATCCAGGTCAAAAGACCAATGGTGGTGATGGATCTTGGCTCCTTCACCCTAATGTATTCAATGGTTAATGTTGGGAGTCCTTTAGTAATGCCAAGTAAGAATGAATTAGATAAACATTGATCATGGGTACTCTTGGGTACCTATTGTTGCTTTTATTAATTAGTTGGGGGGTGCATTTAAAAAAAAATAAGGAACCACATTGATTTGGCCCATCACCAATTTCTTTTTGAAATATTGGGCATTACCCAAATAGAAACACAAGGGTGCTTCCAATTCACTTGTGTGTGTGTGTGTGTCTATATATATATATATATGAAAGTTCAACTTTGGCTAAAGCATATATGATGAAAGTGTGGTGGAATTGGGAACATCTTGAGGAACAAATTGGGACCTCAAAAAGAAACGTCCCCCTCCCAAAACCCAAAAGAAAAAGTATTGGGCCCATGTTAAGCCTTTTCATTAGTTGCATAAAAATTATGTTTTAAAATTATTTCTCGCAATTTTCAACTTAGGCTAATACCCTTGCATAAGAGTGTGGGCACTTATTTTTTGTTTCTATTAATTAATCAAGGTGTGCACCTTAACTCTTTTTTTCCCTTTAAAGGAAACATTTTGATTGGCCCATCACAATTTGTTTGAAACATTGAGCATTCCCAAAATAAAAGCACATTGGTGCTTCCCTTTGACCCCCCATACTTCCATTCCTCCTTTTCCTTTGCACTTCAAAGATGATTTCTAAAGCTTGAGGTAGCACTCTCATAACATTTTAAATAACATTTTAAATCACTCATTTTGAAGCACAGATGACAAAGATCTCAAGAAGTGTTCGATCATAAGGTAATGATCAATGATGTGCAATTTTACCCTATTAGCATTTCTTTTAGTTTATTGTACAACACTATACATGTGTTACCCGAATAATTTAAATCGAGCTCTTCAAGTCTAATTTTAACATATTTTTAATTAAGTATAGCCACCAAAAAAATCCTCCCTTGATCAGGTGAAGGTACTCGTGAAGAAATGTCAAATACCCTTAACAAGCTCTATTTGAGCTTGCACAATATACCCCTAACAAGCTTTCTGGGCTTGCCATTTGAAAGTTGCACAATTTTACTTGTAATGCCACCCAAATTTATTTATTTATTTTGGCCCTACTTGTTTTGTTTTTTTTAAACCAATAATAATTTACCAAATGCAATACCTTCATTATTTTTGTAAACTCTAATTTCAAATGGGGAAATGACAAAATGAGTGCAATACTCCAATGGTTTACAATTGTAATTGAAAACGACATAATTTTTTTAGGAAAGAAATTTTTTTTTTCTCATAAAATACTTTAAAATGACAAGGCAAGGGTATTTAATACCCATATATAATCATTTTTTTGGGATTGATTACAATAGCTTCATTTGTTATGCAGAACTATAAATGACAATGTGAAAATTACATTTCATTCATTTAATATATAAACATACTCTTTTTTAATGTGATAACAAATGCTAAAATAAACCAAATCATAGCTAGTTTGCAAGCACATTGAGAGATGTACCAAAATGTATATGGATATTAAGTAATACAAAAATGTATGTCATTTCACAAAATCCCATAACTAATCCATCTTTGTTTGAAACTAATGGTACATGATATCATTCTTGAAAAGTAGATTATTCTCGAAAGTTATTCAATTGTTGTTTCTGAAAGTGTTAATGGTGAGGATAATTTTCACAAATTGAATCCTTTTGGGCTGTGGCATGGTGCTACAAAAGTTCATGTACACAATGAAACAAAACCTCAAAAAAATTAGGCTTTATAATTGTATCACAACTTTTTTTTAACACCACAAATTCTACAAATTTCGGGGAAAGAATCCCCCTTTAAAAAATGAACCTTCTACAACACAATGGCAACATATCATTGAAGATATATATATTTTTATTAAAAATCACTTCTAAAATGTTGAGTCATGATCCTTTGTTGCAATAGGCACACCCCACCTTACCTTACACCAAATGGTAACCTAAAAAATTGACTAAACACACAAAACAATTTTTATTTTGAAATAAAACACAATATGGTTTTTGTCATCACATTGCAAACATACACACAAAAATGGTGCACTATTTATCAAATAATGTGTGTTAAAAAGTTACTTTCACAAAAAAACACATGAACACATAATGCAATGGCCATTGTTGCACTATTAATTCGAACAACATGCATATGACACAAAAACAAGAGCATTGTGGTGGTCATTGTTGTGTCTATGACCTAAAAACAATGTCACAAATTTTCTGTGGATGAAAACAAAAACCCTAACCCAACTCTATGGCAGATGATGCCAAAGCCATGGTGTTTCAAAGATGTTGAAAAGTTCAATTTTTTGTTTTTTTGTTTTTGGCGTGGTTTGTTGTTTTGCAGGTTATTGTGGAATGGTTTTGGTGAGCTAGTTTCAATGAGGGAATGCGATCCTAACTACTCAATGGATACTCTTTATGAGCAATGTGCATTATGGTTCTTGGGGAGGATTGGTGTTGAACTTTTAGGGGAGCGAAAGGATGTGGACAAGATAAAGCTATATGAAGCTGGCTAAAGAGAAGGAAGGAAAATTTTGGCAAGTGGGGAGAAGTTAAGGTCCTATTTTCTATTAGTTAGGATGTGTGGAGATGGTTTGTATTTTTGATAGTAATCAGTTGGGGACAAAAGCCCTTTTGGACTTCTTCTTTTGAACTTGGCACTTAATCTCCCACTATGCCAAGAGTGTTAGGAAGGAAATAGGAGGTCTAATATTTGCATCTTAGGGACCAAATCAAGGGAAATGATGAAAGAATCTAGGATTTAAAAAGGGATTATGGTGGCAACCATCATCCTTTTCAGCTTTTGGGGGTTTCTACGTGAACCTAAAATGTGGTTTACTTTGAGAAGAAAGTCCTTATGATATAATGGGAACTCTGGGGATTTTGGAACTAGAAAATGCGGTGATGTGTAGATGATCACATCTATCTACTCTATTTTTAATCGATGTCCAACTTTTGAAAAAAACTATGTAATAGTGTGGGGTAACATCTGTGGGGATATTGTTGTTGAAGGATGAGCTACCACATTCATTGACAATTAGTTCGTTCCTTGAGAGGAAATCAAGAAAGGTCTAATCCCTTTAGGTCCATAGAACTAGGATATAAAATTTGCTTAGATGGAAGGATTTAGGTCGAAAGACAATACATGTTGTAACCTTCTTTATGTTTTCTGAAAATTTTAGCAAATATTGTTGAATTTGTATTCACAATGTTAAGGATTTCCACACCAAAAATTATCTCCCCTTCTTTTTTGGTGACATGTGACTCAAAGGTTGTTCGTTTTTACAATATGTTGTGCCATGTTATTCAAAGGGTGTTCTTTTGAGCAATGTGACAATGGTTGTGATGTTGCCCATTTGAAAAATAATAATTAAAAAAATGTTGCAACCAAGTTCCTCACAAGATGGTTATGTTGTTGGAAGAAGGGGTTATGTATTAAATAGTGGTAATTGTAATTAAAAAGGACAATAGTCATTTCTTTGACTAGTGAAAAAACCCATAATGTGTTGTTGCGTTAGTAATATCTAAGGTTTGGACTTGAATATTCAACTCTAGTGCACCTTCAAGTTCAAGGTTAGATTGTATTTGAATTGTGGTGGCCATCTTCTTAGAATTGTCATCAAACTTGAAAACAAAGATAGGGGTGGTACTTGCATCTTTGATTAAGTAATCCAATATTTTTGTAGAAAAAAATATTGGAATATATTTTCACCAATACTTAGACCATGTTTTTCTATAGATGTATTCTTTCCATAGAACTTGTTGCTAGTTCTTAGACAAAGGTTATTTATTTCATGGTAAAGTTTTCCATTGGCAATTTTTTAATTAAATTTTTGTGTGCATGGTTTTATTGGATCAAAATTGCCACCATTGCTTGGATACATAGTTGCAATTAGAAGTAGCTTTGAATTTCACATCTTGTTTAAAGCCAAAATTAAACTTGAAAGGATTATTGGAAGGAAACCCTATAATCATCATCCAACTCATCTTTATTATTTTCCTCCACTAATCCTTTGACGATCTTGTCATTTGGTCATCTCTTATTGCTCCTCCATACTCTCGTTTCCTTTATTTCTTGCTCCATTTGACTCTAACCCTAAATATTGTTTGATACAATTTGACATCATATATTGAATGAGTTCCCATAGGAGAGGGTCAAAAAATACATTGTGTTTATTGTCCTCAACATATGTCACATATTCTATTTTGCATATTCCACAATTGGGGGGTGATAACCCAACCCCAAACATTTTGATGATTCTTTTGTTCCTAAACTACACATGTTGATTTCTATTTTATGGATGTTAACCTTCATCAACACATTGTCCTAATAATGATGATTTTGTAGCACTTGTAACCACAAATCTTCCCAAATACTTTGACCCATGGATTTCATTTCAATGTCACCAATTTGTTTGACTAACACCTTTGCCTTATGACCTTGCTCATGTTATTTGTAGATGACAAAAAATAATTATAAAGCGAATTGTTAAACATTAATTTGTTTCCTTCCCATAACTTGAATTTTTTTTACCCATCAATTTATTCTTGCAAAAGAAATTCTTTTCAATGTGTAGATTTGTGGGGTGAAAGGTAAAATAACATAAAAAAATGGTCTAGTTTTAAACACAAGTAGAAGAAAGTGGATTGAAAATAACTTAAAATAACATAATAAAAACATAATGTTTTTTTTTGAGTTTATAGTGAGGTCACTAAAGTTTTTGAAAAACTTTGGCAAAATAGAAATAGATAACAAATATCTTTGAAAATGATCGGTCAAATTGAATTTATGATTGTTCATACTTTTCAATTAGAAGTTTGATGTATTCTACTATAATATTTAAACATTGATAACTTACAAGTACATTTTAAAGTTACATCATATATTTAAAATGGAGAATATTCAATAATTCATCTACTTTCACCTACTTGTACAAGTTTGGATAGCTTCAAAAGTAGAAAAAAAAGTATAGTTATTTTTTAAAGGTCTACTTGAATGCATATATAATATGTGATTAATCAACATCATTGTGATAAAATTAAAGACTATCCTCATGTTGATCATTAAATTAAAAAACATTTTTACTTTCAATACATTAAAACTTGTTTATAGCTACTTGTTTCTTTTTGTGCCAAGGAGCAATGATTGTTTATTTTGCCTTGCCAACACCCTATGGATCACTTCTTTGATTCTTGTGATCATAACATTTGGTTCTAAATAGTTGGCATTTTCAAACTCCTCCAAGGTTCTTTGATAATCCTCACACATGCATTCTTGTCCCTTTAAAGTGAATGAATAATTTTGTTCAAAAACATCAACCTTGTCCAAGACCTCCAAAGATCTTTGATGTTCATGCAAATTTTGTTGAACATGAATTTGTAACTTCAAAATGGATGCATCATTTGGCTCAAGAACATTTACTTGATTCAAGTCCTCCAAAGCTCCTTGATAATCTTGTAAAATACATTTAATGCCTCCTCATACCTTTAAAGTGAATGTATCATGTGGTTCAAGGCTCTTTCATAGTTTTCAAACATTGTTTCACATCACCTTGTACATTCAAAATGAATGCATGGCATGGTTCAAGAACATTGGCCTTATCCAAGTTTTCAAATGCCTCTAGTAAAATCCATCAAACATAATTCAATGTCTCCTTGCACTTTCAAAATGAATGGGTCATTTGGTTCAAAAACATTAGCATTTTCCAAATCTTCCAAAGTTCCTTGATAATCCTTCAACATTTGTTTCACCTTTCCTTGATCAAGGTGAAAGGATCATTTGGTTCAAGAACATTAACCTTCTTCAATTCCTCCAAAGGTTTTTAATAGTTGTTCAACTTGTGTTTAACTTGTCCTCATATTTTCAAAATGGATGCATCATTTGGTTCAAGAACATTAACCTTATTGAAATCCTACAAAGCTTCTTGATAATCTTTCAACATACATTGGACTTATTCTTGCAATTTCAACATGGATGCACCATTTAACTCAAGATCATTCAGATGATTGAAATCTTTCAATGTTCTTGGAAGGTCCTTTGATGTATGTTTCTTCTCTCCTTACATTCTTAAGGTGAGTGCATCATTCAACTTTAAAACATGAACCTCATCCAAGTCTTTTGAAGTTCCACAGTAGTCTTCCAAACATTGCTTAAGATACTTTCAAATTTGAAATATGGATGGGGTGTAAGCATGCTAAAAGGAGCCACAATGCCCAAGGTCAAAGTATTTGCTTTCCGCTAAGCATTCATATAGCTTTCACATATCAAACATTTTTTCAAAAATTAAATGAAAACATATTATATAATGTATTCATCATCCATTTGATGAAACATATCTTAATCCTACAATGTTGTTCAATGCAAAATTTTCTTACAACACTAATTTAATATAGTTTGTTTCAATGCTTAAGGAAAATGATGTTCAAACAATTACCAATAATTTTAAAAATAATATTGATATTTTCATTAAATAAAAAATAATCCATGCAATATTCAAAATAATGTGTCAAGAAAAAATATAAAAATAAAATAACACATCAAATTTGCTAGGAAATGTTACACGACCTTTCATTACAAAAGAACAAAGATTTAGTCTTTAATGAAGTTGATCAATTTATGTATTTTGGGGGTCAAAAGTACATTCAAAATATTTTGATGTAAAGAAAAATAAAGACATAATTTCAAGTTCTTTTCAATGCCATGCCTTTATAATCATTAATATATGGTTTCCTTTGAATTTTGCAAGAAAAAGGTTTAGTTTCAAATGTTATTAACCATTTGAAATTAAAAGCAACTATCAACTTTTGGGTTCTCATTACTTTGCAATCACTTTAAAATAAGTTAATCATATTCAATTACACAAAATTTAATCATTTATCATTTACATTATTCCACTTTAAGTTAGTGTTAATGTGTAAATTTATGTATTGGACTCAATGTACTTTAGGCTATTTTGGGCTATTATAGCTATACCTTAAAATAGCCTAGGATTATGTAGGCTAAAACAAAGACACTATTTAAACATCATGTTTAAATTCGTTTTGCATATTTGAATTGAAAGTGTTTTGCACAAAGCAATGGACCTTTACTTTCTATAATTAATAATGTTTTTCAACCAAACAAATTATAAAACATTTATAATGAGAATATTGCTTCTTTCATTGGTTTGGGCCATGGTGAATCTAGTATAATGAATCTATGATGAATACAAAATTTTGTTTGTGTTCAAATGACACTAAATATAATTTTGTTTGTTTTGTGTACATGAAGAAGTTAAAGGTTTAGGTTTTCCTCAACAAAATGTTATGTTGTTCATGCATTTTGGAGTTCACATTATTTTAATTCAATCATGAAGGGTTACAAAACATGATTGAAATTTAAGGTGAAAAGATAATTAGATGGACTATTTGGATTGTCACAATTACAATTTTTTCAGATTGTAACTGAATTTTAAATGGAAAGCCATATTCAACATTAACATAGATTTATTAAAAAACTATCCAAGTTGCAATAATTTTAATGGGAATCATATTAAAATTTATGGATGAATTATAAGAAAAGATGGATTAATAATGGACTTTTGAAATGATGGCATTGTGTTTGTCATGTAAAGAAAATGATAAATGGGGACTGAAAAAATGAGGCATGAATAATCCCACATCAGCCAAATCTATGCCTTTTTTAGGCTTAAAAATTCATTCATTTTTCTAATTTTTTTTTTGAAATATAATGGATTTTTGTGAGTCATGTTCCATTAACACATTTTGAATGTAATCATGTTATAATAGCTAATGGTGCAACCACTATTTATTTGGAACATTCTTGATTTCCATGATTTGATGTTGAAATAAATTATCAAAATATTCTTATGATTCAATAAAATGTTTCATTACACTATTATATAGGATTGATGTTAAAAACTTTGTAGAAAATGTCATTTTCAATTTTTAAAAAAAATCCTTTAAATAACAAAATGATTGGTTACAAGTCTTTTAAAAGTGCTTTTAGGTAACTTGTATTCATTACATTAATTTCAAATTTATCCATATGTTCCCATAATATATTAGATGAACATCAAATGTTTAATATTTAATCCAAAAATTTAACACCAACTTAAGTTACCACCTAAAAACATGAAATAATAAGTAATGGTTACAATTACTTTGGTACATATTGACATAATTGAATCCTTTCATGCTAAATAATCAAATAAAATTAACAACAACGTCCCATTCAAATTGATGAAAAATGCATGATTTTTTTCATGATGGGAAGTTTTTTTGGAAGAATCCACCAAAGACCTTTTAGATCCTCTCCCTTAATATTACAAGTTGCTTCTCTTTTCAATCTAAAGGTACATTGAGAATTTGAAAAATGGGATATCAACATTACTATGATAATCCAAATTTATATTAGAAAATTATTTTCATAATTGTTTGTATGTTTATGTGAGAATTTCATTCCTACTTGTAGATATATCATAAGGACCTTTACAAACCTTCAAACACACTAACCTATTTTTGAAAGAGGTTGTTTCATGACAAAAATATGATTTATCTATTTGTGTGAATTTCACACAAAAAACTACCTCCAACCATTTTTATATCTTTGTAATGGGTGGACAACATTTTTTCTTCTAATTGTTTTCTCCTTTGAATTTGAGAATTTCATTTCAAAAAAATGATATATTTCCAAATATTCCATCAAAATTTATTTAAAAATATTTTGAAAAGAAACAATTTCCCAAATTTTCAACATTTTTGAAATAATATAATTAGTGTTGAATTGACCCAAGTACTATGATACTTAGAACACATAACATCCCAATGTTGCCTCATGGACATACATAAGTTGTATGCAATGTTGGAAGGTACTTGTGTAAATACACATATACATAAATAAGTAAATAAAATAAATAAACCCTACATGTAAAATCAAGTAATTGTAAGTGATTTACACTTAGCTTTGCCAATTTGTTGCCATTTACACTTACCTTGTCCATTATATAAATAAATGTTTTTCACCTACGCTTCTTACATGGGGGAATTGAAAAATGTTTTCCTATACACTCTTGCCATGGATATGTCATCCTCCCATGGATGAAATCAAAATTTTCACCTTCGATACGTGATCCTTCGACCTTATTTTCATTCTTCATATTACTTTTTCATTGAAAGAACTTGGTTCGAAAGGAAGTTAAACATGGGAGTGGGGAAGCTTGAAGGGGTTTCAAACTTCAAAGCTCAAGGTCAAAGGAGCCAAAGCTTCAAGAACTAAAGCTCTGAGTCAAAGGTTGAAGCTCCAAGCTCATGGAGCTGAAGTTGAAACTTCAACTTCAAGATCGGAGGGTTGAAGCTTCAAGTCAAAGCTCCAAGCTTCAAGGTTGGGGCAGGAGGTTTAGGGGTTGTGAATATTCTTGTTGAACTCACTAGAAAGATCACTTTGAACCTTCACAATAACCTAAGTATCTTTTCTCACGTTTCTAAGCTCAAATTCCAAAACTATACAAGCCACGCTTTCACATACTGTATTCAAAATCAAATGCACTCTTTCCCTTTTGCCCAAAATCACATTCATGTTCTTGTGTGTCTCAAGATACAATGTTTTTATGGACATTTCAGCCATGTTTTCACATTTTGTATTTGTACTGCAAGGTTGAAGCATGTGTACAAAGCTCCAAGGTTGCCACTACAATGTTGAAAGGTTTTGTTCCAGAGGGGGGGGGGGGGGAAGGCATTGCAGGGGAGGAAGAATCATTTACCCTTTACTAACTTTCTTCACACCTCTACATCCAAATTCCAAAACATTCCAACATTGATGGGTCTTGTGTAAATATATGCAACAAGGTATGCAAAATGATGCCAAGACCTTTTTGCTAACCATGTGAATCCATGCAAACCTGGTGAATGCAAAACCTCATGCAGAGAAAGGAGAGAAGCCACTAATGACAACTCATATTTCATTCAATGTGGGAAGAAAATAAAACCACATACAAATGCAGACACAACACACTAGCAGTCAAATTATACACTTTTTTAGGGATAATGATCTCAAGCTTTGCAGAGATCAAGCAAATTGCATTATGCAAAGGTAGATACCATATGGAATTAGTAATCACCCTTCATCTGTTTCTAAGGCAGTTCAGAGAAAAACAAAGATCTTCAGAAGATCTTTATTTTGTGCAAGACTTGGAAGAATGGCAGAGTTCTTACTTGTGATAGATAGAAACTGCTCCCATTTATATACCGGCTAAAGCCACCACCCTAATGCTATTCCTTTTGAAATGAAGGTACAAATTGTACCTGTGTGCCCCACTGAGTGAGTGGACCTTCAATCCTTTCAATGGAAGGGTTGGAAGGGGTGTGCACCAAGACTATATTTTTTGGGTGACTCCATGGACCTGGTGGTTTCAGTTGGAGATGAACTGACATATCCAGAATCCTCCTCTTCATGGAATATAACTGAGCCAGAAGTAGTACTATGGGTCTTGTCTAAAACAGGCAGGCGCTGTGGTGTAGCTCTTTTCTCTGCCAAGATTTGTGCACGCTTTATCGACCCTGCTGACATTACCTTTGCCACATCATTGCTGCTCAGACGAGATAGCTTCACAAATGGTGACTTTTTGAACTGGTCCAAATAGCTAGAAACAAGCTTGTTCCTCCTCTGGAGTCTCTCTTGTGCATACTCTGTTGTCAACTTCTTGACTAGGCCCTCAGTTGCACTCCTTCACATATAGATAGATTGGCAACAAAAATGGTCAGCTTTTCATCCAGCAGTCTGTACCATATGGTTTGGTTACAAATATGGACAGCAAACCTTGGCAAACTTTGTGGGCTTTACAATCCAATCCCTCTCACATTGCCATTGAAGTTTCTTTTCTAGAGTTCTATATTGGCTGAACAATATTGGAAGGTAAAAAGACCACTCACTTTCAGAAGTACTGTTCACTGACTGTCCCTTAGTACCAAGCATCGCCTAACACAAAAACCCATCATTCACCATGATTCACAAATTTTGCAAAAATCAAGAAACCAGGAAACAAGTTAGTTCTCACCTCTCTGGCTCTTGTTCTTGTCCAGTCATACAAGGATCCTGTGAAAGGCCATCAACCACATAAACATTCAATTTAGTTGCACCAAAATTCTTCCTATTTATGCTTGAAATGTCATTTGCTCATCACAACTGGACACAAAGACACAACAAGGTCCCACTTGCATGCTTAGATCCAGAAATTCCAGTGTACTCTTGAGCCTGCTGGTGTGAGCATTCCTCACCTTAGGACCAATGGCAGTTGATGTTTCAACTTCATCAGCACATGCCACATCAGACATCTTCCTGATTGTAATCTCAGAGTCAGTTTCTTTTCCCTCCACAGACTGAACCAAAGCATCTGCTTTGTGCAAATGGTCAGACTTCAATTGGCCAGGTTGAACAGGCTCAAGAGAAGTATATGTTTTCTCCAAAAGTGGCAGATGCTGGGGGGTAGTAGCTCTTTTTTCTGCTAAAATCTTTGCACGCTTTACAGATCCTGCTGACATCACCTTTGCCAGATCATTGCTGCTCAATCGAGATAGCCTCACAAATGGTGACTTTTTGAACTGGTCCACATAGCTAGAAGGAGGCTTGGTCCTCCTCTGCAGCCTCTCTTGGTCATACTCTGTTGTCAACGTCTTGATCAGGCCCTCCTCAGTTGCACTCCTTCACACACAGATTGCCCATGCAACCAATAGTCAGATGAAATTCAAAGGAAAATGTGCTCTGTTGAAGTAACTGCACAATTACACATCCCAAAACCCAAATTCAAATAGTACTACTTACCTCTCCGACTCTTTTTCTTCTCCACCAATGTGAGCATCCTGTAAAATGCCATTCACCATGTCATTGTTTTCATGGTATGAGCTATAGAGTCCCAAGCTTAAGATGTGTCATGCTCTTGTCCACTGCTGAAAACCACAGATGATGAAATGCTTTTGAAACAGTAAAGGAATAGTGCATGAGCAATGTTAACATACTGATATCCTTATTAATGTGAGTATTCCTCACCTTACTGGCAATAACAATTGATGGTTCAACCTGATCACCACATCCCTCATAGTCAATCTTCCTGATTGGAAACCCAGAATTGGTTTCTTGGGAGAAGTTCACATTCCTCTCTACAGACTGAAACAATAATTCATCTGTTTGGTAAGAATTGGCATGCTCAAGAGAAACTTGCAGCTCAACATCAACCCATCCTCCAACATGTTGATGGAACCTCCCCTGGTTTGCATTTCTATAAAGTGACTCTGCATCACTTTCCTCTAGCATATCCACATGACCTTCTGCTATCCGAAGACTAGAAGCATCTGATTGTCCCATTGTGGGATCCATTGGTTGATCTGTGCAACATGCTTTAGTTCTCTGCTTTACAGAAGCCTCATCAGATGCCTCCTCCACCTGTATCAACAGGTTACAACAAGGTTATGCAAAGGCACAGAGAGAGACTGGATATCAACAGAAGTGAAGACATTGCATATCAAAATACTGCATCATAACATAGTCTTGGCACTCTTTCTGGAGAATCTTCTTTCCATACCTGCAGGGAAGAGTCTCTTTGGAGGGTGCCATACAATTGCTCTGCTCTTCCATGAGCATCCACCATCCACTTGTCGAAAACAATCTCAACAGGATTTGTTCCCAAAAGTTCAACCCTCTCACTGTCTTTGTTGCCAGCAGTAGAATAGTTCTCAAGCTCATTCTGGACACTGCTCTTGTGTAAGGGAGCTCTGACAGCTGCATCCTCCTCCACCTCTTTCACCAGCATTGCACAGGGAACTGTTTCCAGGATATCAGATCCACATGATTTCTCTTTGTCCTTTTCAGCAGAACATTTATTTGAAGTTACCTCCAACTCATTCTGGCAAACACTGTACACCACAGGCTCAACACCTGTATCCAACTCCTTTCCTGCTTCCTCTATCATGTTCACATCCCCTTCTGCATTCTGGAGACTGGGAGAATCTGAGAGGCCCAGTGCAGGGCACATGGATTCATCTTTACAGGCTGCTACATTCATCTGCTTTACAGAAAGTTTGTTAGCATTTAATGGTAGTGCATATGTCAAAGGCTTCTCAGCCTGCATCCCAAGGCCTAGAAGGTCATGCAATGGCAGCAACTGGACACAATCAGGCTGTCCAATGTCATGAAGACAAAAAATTTGCCCTACTTTCTGTACTCTATCCAAAGAAATTGTTGTCTGTACCTTAAGATTCACATGCGGTGTCTCGGAGATGTCATCCAAATGCACCTTTCCCTCAATTATCACCACTCCATCATGAACTTCCTCTGGCAGCTCAAGCTCTTTTGATCTCTCATTGTCCTTATCTGCAGTAGGTGAATCCTCAAATTTGTTCTGGACACTGCTCTTGCAAAATGCAGGTTTGATATCAACTACCTCATTCTCCACCACTGCACAGGGAACTGTTTCCAGAATCCCAGATCCTCTTGAGCTCTCATTGTCATTACCAGCAGACCTTTCCATGATTGAAATCCTGTTATTCTCAGTCTCAACATGCACATGCACATTCGAGTCCGTATCGTAATCCTCCAGCATGTCCACATCCCCTTCCTCATTCTGAAAATTGGAAGCACCCGATTGGATCCTTGTGGAACAAGTTGGTTCCTCTGTAGAGCCTGCTGCAATCCTTTCTCTTAAAGAAGGCTCCTCAGCAATGAATGGTGATGGATATATGCAGAGCTCCTCCACCTGTATCAAAGGGCTTGGAGTCAAAGGCAAAGACTGCACATCAAGTGGAGTCCCAGGGTACTGCCAACAACAACAACAAAATTGTAGGAATTCCTGATAGTAAGGAAGACAAAAAACTGCCTGATAACCTAGTTTCTATGATCCTTTCAAAGTAACAGTGATCCATACCTTCAAGGAAGAGTCTCTTTTGAGAGTGGCACTTGATGTCTCTGTGATTCCATCTGGATCCATTTTGCAGTCACCTGTTGCATATTCACAGGGAACTGTTTCCAAAAGCGCACACCTTTTTGAGCTCTCATTGTCCTCAATTGTAGTAGGACTGTTCTGAAATTCATTCTGGACAGCACAATCACACAATGCAGCTTCAGGATCCACAACAATCTCCTTACTCTTTGTTGTTGCAGAGGGAACGACTTCAGAGATACCACTCAGTCTTGGGCTCTCCTTCTGCTTATCTGCAGAACCTGCTGCATTTGAAGTCTCTTCAAACTCGTCCTGGACAATATTCTTGTTGAGCACCACAACCTCCATATCTGAAAGTGGTTGGTCACTTTCAGGGACTACGACTTTTGCCTGTTCAAGATCAGTGAAATGCACTTCCATTTGTGGTTCCAATGAGAGATACTGCTGATGTCTGGATTCTCCAGGATCAGAGCTATTTGAAGCATCACCATGACTGTGAGCTTCCACCATTTCTGCATCCAAAACAGAATACTGGTTCCTGGCATGGGCCAGGTTGGAGAAAATAACATCACCTTCACTACTGACCTCAGCAACCAGATCTTGATCAAGGGCAATTGAATGTTGCTTGAGTGGCATGGCACCCACATTCTGTTCAGAGTGGTTGGAACTCAAACTGGCAACTTTGTTGACAGAATTGAGCTCACCTACTACAGTATCTATTGTCACCTCTGTTGACTGCATGGAAGAGTCAATGTAATAAGGCTTGGGAGAAGCCTGACAGTTCACTTGCATGGAAACCATAGATGAATCATCTGGAGCCACAAAGCTGTCTGGCAGCTGCATTCTTTGAGGACAAGGGTTTCTCACAGATTCATCCCTGCTGTCATCTCCTCTTATTTCCATGCCATATTCTGTCCTCGAGGAGGGATCTTCTTGTTGAGATACTTCAACAACAACATCAACCATCTTGCTGGCAGGTTGTGTGACATAGGTTTGCTGCTCATCTTTACAGCTCACTATCTTTCTCTGATTTACAGGATCATCCTCAACTGCAGATGGTGGCAGCACACAAGTGAATGGCTCCTCCAACTGCAATTCCAGGTCATGCAAAGACAGCAACAGAGGATGTGAACAAAAGTTTTTTGAGCGACATGTTACAAGATTCCATTCACAGATAATTTCTGTCTTTACCTTCAAGGAAGCATCTCCTGTCTCTGTGGTGCCATCCACATCCACCATCTCCTTGTCTGCAACCACCATGTCAGAGGGAGCTGTTACCCTAAGCTCAAATCCTCTTGAGCTTTCATTGTCCAGCTTATCTGCAGTAGGATTCTCCTCAAACTTCTTGTCAATTCCACTTGTGTACAAGTCAGCTTCACTATTGACATGAACCTCACCCTCAGGTGCATCTGTCTTGTCCCTCCTTGAGCTCTTCTCCACATCAAAATTGCCAGTGGAGTAATTCTTAGTTGAAATCTCCTCAAACTCACTTTGGACACGACTCTTATGCAGTGCAGCCTGAAGAGTGTCTGAATCCAGCCTCTCTTCCCCTTCACAGGGAACAGTATCCAACAGCACAGGGGTCCTGCTGGTGCTCTCCTTGTTAACATCAGGAAAGCACCCACGTTGGACTGTTGTCTTTTGCAATAAGGCCTCAACATCAGAAAGTGAATGATCACAATCCAGGACTCCTTTCCCTTGCAAATAAACAAAATTAGGGGAAAGAGTACGAAGTACTTCTGTAGGTGCTTCTTCCAGTGACTGCTGATTTCTGCTGCTGGCGTCCACCTTCTCTGCCTGAGAAACCACCACTGTTTGGTTCTCCAAATTGGCTGGATCTGAGAATTCAAGAGTTTCGCATTTACTGCTGACCTTCAGCAGGTTCAGGTCTTGATCATCAAATTCGATGGGACGTTGCTTGCGCGGCCTGCCGCGCTTCCTCTGACCCGAGGGATTGAAGCTCACACTGGTGACAGAGTTTGGCTCCGTCGTAGTACCACAGTTGCTGATGTTGCCTGTCCACGTCGTAACCAGCGGTGATTGCATGGAAGAGTCCATAGAGGTTTTGGACAGCATCGACGACGACTGCAAAAAACCAACACACGGAAGATCGAATGAACAGATGATTCTAAGTAATCCTGCAGATCTAAATCAATCGAGCAGGCTCTGGGGCAGGGATCCTTCACAAACACCATGGAGAAACGAGCACAGAAGCCGGAAATTGGAATCCTCAACAGCATGCGACAGGATTGGTTGCATCTCTCTCGGATGAACATCGTACTCCTGCCGATCTATATCAGTCAAGCAGACTATTTGGTGCGGAGATTGTCCTCAAACACCATCCAGAACCA
>Ga0209208_10005719_pt1 | contig 17261 bp, 17 predicted proteins | sample S1TSphfallax_3_FD_187694 | JGI IMG/M metagenome (GOLD analysis project Ga0209208, IMG submission 187694) | Host-associated microbial communities from peat moss isolated from Minnesota, USA - S1T2_Fd - Sphagnum fallax MG (SPAdes) (version 2) | ecosystem: Host-associated > Plants > Peat moss >... | reverse complement strand
CTGACAACTATAGCCAAATTTGGCTATAGTTGGAAACTAATTATTGCTCTTAAATTTCAAATTGGGCACATAAATTCCAAAAACTTTCACCTACAAAATTTCAATAGTATGGGTATAACCCAATAAACCTATCATTAAAATTGTATAATTTATTTGCTAACAAGCTATACTACGGATAATTGAAATTTTGTGTTTTAGGGGCCATATCAAGGAAAAGACTTGAAACCACAAATGAGAGGACAAAGGTCGTTGCTCTCATAATATTGGATAGTCCACGTCGGTCGGGGCCGTAGGACCAAAGGTTTTCAATTGGGAATCCCCAAAGTTCGACTACCCATAGCACATAACTCGTTCTCAAAGGTTGTCAACCGGGATCAAAATTCAACTAGGTTACCAAGGGCCATCAAAATTCAACTAGGTTACCAAGGGCCATCAAAATTCAACTAGGTACCAAGGGCCATCAAAATTCAACTAGGTTACCAAGGGCCATCAAAATTCAACTAGGTTACCAAGGGCCATCAAAATTCAACTAGGTACCAAGGGCCGATACCAAGTACCAACAACATGCAAAGAGTAGAAGTGAGAATGTCATGACAATTTATTCGTCATTTGTCACTATGGTCCCCCGAACGAAATCAATATGATAACATATTGGGTCAAGCAAATGATGTTACAAGTATAACCCATGTTTCACGATTGGTTTGTAACTTAGTGACATCATACATACATCAAACATACTTCATTGAACGATGAAGTCAAAAGCATGATCCCGGACTTTAAACCGTCAATGACAAACCCTCCTTTCTCAAGAACACGCGTTGAGTTCATGAACTTTAGATGTTCATTCTCATTTGACAAACCCCGTCCTTAGAAACTTGATGGATCTTTACAAAACGGGTGAAAAAAATACAAACCAAATATGAAGAAAAAGCTTAGACCTAGTTTCATAAGAGGGTACTACCCAATTTCGTTCAATTTATTATGGTTATGTACATTCATAATGGGGATGCAAGAGGGATTAGCAAGTCAAACTACGGCCCAAAGACAAGGTGACTTTAGTACTACCATGGCTAAAACAAAAGGTTGAGATTCTTGGGATTTCTAGTCCAAAGCTCTTTTTGGGGTAGTTTTAAATGGGTCTTGATGCTCATAATTGAAAACTCATCACACCCACATCGAAACCCCCCTCCCCGCAACAAAGCAAAAAAAATGATAAAGACTTGGTATACAAGAGCTTCACTTCATAAAGTTGGTGATTTGTAGGATGGCAACGTGACATGAGCAAATGACAACCCAATGAGAGATCTATGAAAATGGTATGTGCTTCCATGGATGAGTAAAGGCGTTCCATGGAGGAATGGAAGGACAAACATGGGAAAAAATTAGGGATGTAAATGACTTGTCACTTAAACACCAAACACGTAATACACATGTGACAATAGCAAGCCGCAATGTTAGTAACAAGTAGAAATGGAAGTTGAGGCCATGACTCATGACTTTCAAAGAAAAGATATGAATGCAAGACATTTGTGATCCCCGTGTAATAGTAGTAGTACTATGACTTCTATAATAACATGGTACAAACATGGGGGGGTGTTTTCCTCTTTTCCAAATGATGATAGTTGAACAATGATCCTCAATCATGTTATGTGTGCTCCAAATTTCTTCCATGATGATGATGATGATGATGATGATGATAATGACAACTTTGCAAGCTAAAGCGGTCTTACACTCTTCAAGTCCACAAGCCAAATGTTGACAACTTTCTAACAAAAACTTTTCATACAAATTCCTTACTCTAGTTCACAAAGTAAATGCTCATCATGTGTCTATGGTTCTCATGCACCTTGTCTTCCTTTCTTTGAAGTAAGTACTAAGCACACACTCTTCATGTGAATCTCAGTCTCCCAAGTCCTTGACTTCAACCCTAAACCCTTGACATCAACCTCAATGTTGTGTTGTCAACTTCTACCTGGGAGTTGAGTGTATTCGGGTGCAACCCATGGTAGTGTATCTCTTTCTCCTCCCCTTTAGGCAATTTGGTTTGATGGAATTTGGAATGACCACACTCTTCATGTTGTCCAGCGAGGAATTTTTACATACCCAAAACTTAATTCCTCTTGTGATTTCAAAGGTTTTTTTCAGAGTGCCTAATACACTTCTTTTAACTGCTGTTGTGCATCAAAGATTGATTAAGCGTAGAATTGAAAAACTAGATACAAATAAAAGTAAAAAAGCGTTTCATTTCACTGAATGAGACAATTTATCCACACAAAAATTGCTTGCAATCACACATGATGGCATGATTGAAACTGTTATGAACTAAAAAATTGAGATCATCAGGCAACTAGCAGTATGCTTCTGTGGCCATCAAAACCCATTGAAGTTCAATTGTACAGCAATGGTAAATTTGAGGTTGAAGAACCTGGCTGGCACTGCAAGTTTATGAATTCAACTTCAATTCATACAATCAATTTGGTGTTCTTTTAGCAAAAAGGAAACCATCTCTTCTTTGCTCACATCATAGGCAATCCATGTGCTCATGATGTCCTCACATATAGTATGTCCAAAACAAAAAGAATACAGCAGGGTTTCAACACACAAGGAATCAAATCAGTTCATTTGTATAGTAAAGAGCAAAAAAGCACTGCTATATAATAACAAACAAGCTATTTACCTTCTTGCTCAACATTCATACATTCTCTGCACACCTTCCTAAATCTGAATGGGTCAAGAATTCTCTGAGACCTTACCCAAGACTGGAAAGCCTTCATGTGATGCAATGATGTGAAGGTCAGCACTTGGTCCTCCTCACATCATCTGAGTGCCACCAAGTTCATTCACCCTCCATTCTGCAATATCTAGACCACTGCCAACCATGACCACCACCATGGAATCTGTATTAGCATAAAGCCCTCCTGGAAAAATTTCCAGTGCAAATGGCAGGTGCCTTAATTCACACAATGTACCTCATACCTGCAAGCCCCCATATTCCAGGTTCTTACACTTTGATCATTGGCTACATCTTGCAATGATATCTTCTTAAGTATTGAAAACTTTGCCACAATTTGTGATTTAAGTCAGCATGAGTAGAGTTCAGAGACGACCCAATAACAAGATAGATCACAGATCCGAAATCATTTCACAAACAGGAAAAGAAGAGACTGAACCCTAAAGTACAGAGAAGAACTGAGGAGCAGTTTAAATAACAGCAGTAGGCACACTCATGTTCAGTGACCTTACTCATACAGTAAGCTCATTTGATGATTGCTATTTGGTGGCAATGCCTTGTCTTCCATTCTTGCTGATCACCCATAAACTGCAGTAGTGCTGCAGAAGGAAAGCAACCAATCTAGCACCTAGCCCACACCCTCAGGGACATAGCACCATGAAAATTCCTTTGTTGAAGTATTGGAGGCAATTACAGCACCATTTGGTGGAATGGCTGTCAAAGCCATCATTTTCTGAAGAACTTTTGCTGCAATACATCCACCCCCTATGTCAGGCAATTCAGTGTGCAACCATGACCAATCTGAGGGAAGCCACTTCCCAATGGTTGCCCAGTTATGCCTGTTTGCCATCACCATATCTGTTCCCTTATTGTCTTGTAAACCCAATCTGGATTTATGTGACCCCATTCTTTGCTGTCAACAGTGACCCTTTGGCTGCATGTATCAGTGTCTGTTGCTGATACATGTAGCCCTCAGGCAGGAGCTGCAATCCCTTTTAGTACACCAAATGTGTGCAAGCAATCAGCCACAATCCCATGTCCAGTTGATATGTGAGCATGTTCCAGTGATGGTCAAAGAAGCTAGCATAGAAACAGATAATGCATTTAAAGCAATTTCTTAACAGAAATCAGACCGTTCCTCCTAGCTCTCAATAATGTCCAGATTGAATCTACCAAAGTCGAGACATGGGAAAGGATACAATAATCGCTTTCTTGCCAAGAATGACATCCATCTGACCTCTCCCTTCAAGAAAACAATTCGTCAACTGGCAGCATGTACACTGCTGAGAAGACAGAGCATACCAGATTACACAGAAGCTGCATTTCATCGTGAATGCATCTTCGAGAGGGAGGAGCGAAAACATACCGGATTTGAAAAGAGATTGCATATCCTGTGACAACATATCCTGGACATTAGGGTTTTGCTCATTTAGGGTTTAGTGAGCGCCTTCAGGAAACAAGACGTAGACGCAGCGGCAGTCTTAGCTTCTGTCTTCCTTCTCCATCGTCTCCTTCCTCTCTTTCGTGTCTTCTCCTCTGGCGCCCAGGTCTCTACGACCTTTCTCTTTCTTCTTCTTCTTCACTCTCTCCTACATACGATTCTCCTCCTTTTTTTCTGTCTATCTGTAGCTCTCTTTCTCTTCTGTGCGTTGTTATCTATCTCTTGTTCTGTCTTTCTGTAGGTGTCTTTCTCTTTTTTGATTTTTTAATCTATCTCTTTGTGTGATTTTTAGAAGCAGTGAGCTTGTGAGCTTTGTGGTTGTGTACATTTCCACAGAGCGAAAGGAGGATTGTGGAGCATCAGTCGAGAGAGAATGGAAGATGGTGCAATCATGTCCAGTATTGCTTCCGACTACGAACTGGACATTGGAAACCTTCTTATCTTTCATGGCCGTGACCCGCCTCCATTGTCTTCTTCTATGACTGAGTGAGTACCTAGTATTATGCTCTTCTTCCCCTCAGAAGCTTTTGGAAACGCATACCTAGACATCATTGTTTTCAATTATGCCTGCTACAAATTACAGACTAGTTTTTTTGTATCATCAGTGAGTATCATCATTTTCTTATTGCTGTTGGAAGTAGATATGCATCCATTCTTTGTGATCTTTGTATATATGCATGTGTGTGCAACACACATGTATCATTCTTCTTCTGTCATCATTCTTGTGATGTGTGTGCATTCTAGACATGTGATTGTACTCAGTTTCGCTTCTGTTTCATGTGACAATTGTTTTGGCACATGCATGGTTTGCTTGCGGGAGTGATGGGAGGAGAGGGATTTCATTGACTGGGGATGATCAGGGAGGAGAGGGATGCAGAATATCTGGAACAAGGAAGAGTACTGGTGCAAGCGCTTGCAGATGCGCTCTTCAACATGCCATCCACTCTTGACAAAGTTGGTCGGCTGGTGAACTTACCTCGCCCCAGAATGCAGCTCCCACGAGAGAAGCCAGTATGTGCTTGGGGGCTTTGAGGGTTTTAGATTTCTTCAGGCATCTTAACGGTTTTATAATTCTTCAGGCTGAAGGGTTCTCAGAAATTCCTGAGGCTGGTCAGCAGCACACTGGAATTGACACTTGAAGTTTTTCCTAATTCTATCTGGAGCCATCAATTCTAAATTCGGTTTTGCAAGATCTTTACCATTTTCATCTTTCTGTTGCAGTTACCCAAGCCAAGGCCACCGACAAAGTGGGAAACATTTGCCAAAACAAAAGGTTAACCTTCTCCTTTCCACCTGTCTGGAGTTTTCTGTCTTGACATATTCATGGTGATCCAAAATAGTCTTCAGTGTTTGCAGCTCTCTCTGAGTTGTGCATTCCATCAGTGTCAGGGGTCATCACTCTTGTAATCTCGTTGCATCTGTTTCCTGTTTTGTCATCCCAGATGTCACCAACTCTGCTGCTTCAGTTTCTCATGGGCTTTTTTCTTCCTTGAGACATTCATGACTTTGGCAGAATTTCACTTCCAAGTTTGTGTGGTAAGATGGTAGATGTGCTACTGTAACAGTGAGAGATAGTCACAGTATGATATACTACTGATTGAGCCTGATGGGGGGTACTGGGTCATAGCACCAGCAGCCAAAAGAAGGAACTGTGTGGTTGTGTAATCTTCCATGGTCATTTGGAGAATTTATCTCATGAATAGGACATCAAGTTATGGTGGATATCTGGCCTACAGGTATTGTAAAGAGAAAGAGAAGCAAACTGGAGTTTGATGAGCAAAATGACGAGTGGAGGCGCAGACATGGTTACAAGCGTGTGAATGATGAAAATGATATTCCTATCATTGAGGCAAAGGCATCTGATGGTAAGATGCTCCTCAAGTAAAGGTGATTTGCAGGGCAGTGGACTGTGGCTTCCATTTTAGAACATGAAAAGTTTGATCGCTATGTGTGCTGCAAAACAATTTCATTGTTTTCCTTGTGCTGTGAGCTAAGGTGGCCTGGCTTTGACTTATCATATTACATATCTATCCCAATGAAGTCATCTTGACCTTTCTAACAAGTGAGTAGTGGCCTGCATGTTTGTATTTTGTCTTGGATTTTCAGCACCCTTTGGATGTTGACATCTTTGCAAACCCTTCACACATCTGTGCTGAGTCTGTTCTGCTGATGTTTTGGCTGTCAGAGCCTGGGGTGGATCCATTTTTAAAGCTAAGAGCCGATAAGAAAGAGCGAGTTGCCAAGCAAGAGAAAAACCAATTGGAGAATTTGAAGAGAGCTGCTAAAATTGGTGGCAAGGGTGCCTTACCCAGGTATCTTTCCATACCTCTGCTCGTGGCAAACTGTCTTTTTTTTATGCAGCAAATGCAATGGTTGGAAACACATTATAGATCGTCTTCTTTGATTGGAAGTATTGAGGCACCTCAGCCCACACTACTCTCTAGACAAGGCAGAGATTGCAGTGTGTTGTTTCCAGGGGTTCTTTTGAAAGTTTGTTTTAAGATCAGGAAGAACTAACAAAGGCAATGAACTGCAACAGTACCTTGCAATTGGCAGCCACCTCTGTACCCATAACAGGTACCAAAGAGCCCGCTAAACGCCTGAGTAAGGAGATTGTTGGGCAAGCAGCTGGGCTAGCTAGTACTGCTACTGCTAGTATTGGCAAGTTTGACAAGAAGCTCCCAGGGGAGAAGCCTTTGAAGTTTGCTGGAAAGCATCGAAAGGTAAGAGCATTTATGCAGCATGTAGTGTTTCCTTGAATGATCTTGGACCATATATGGTTTGTCTGCTGTCACAGAAGGTTTTTCTCTGGGTTCTCTTTCGGGACAGCAACATATGTATGAGAGTTCGATTCTGGTGTACCAGTGGTAGATATTACTAGGATGGATGTGAAAGTAATTTGTCACACCTATAATGGTGACCACTGTCAGTTTCATGCCATATTTCTCTGTGTATTAAGCATACATTATTGTTGGTGTGTTCCAATGTCATAGTTTTCTACATGTAAAGGTATCGACTAATACTACTCTGCTGCCTTCTCTTTATTTGATTTCAAGGCCATTCTTTCCTGCCCATGGTCTATGGTTATGCATGTAAGAGTTTCAGTCAAAATACATGAGGACAACATCTTTACCCCTTTTATTTGTGTGGTTGCCAATTGTGTGTTTCCATTGAAATAAAAGTTCATACTGGATGAATGACTAATTCCATCAGGTATATGGTCTGCAGTTTTTGCCAGTGGTGGATGGTAAGGGTGAAGAGAAGCAGCTGCTTCAGGATGTACTTAACAAGGTTATATCAAAGAATTCCCACGACATTCTTGATGTCACCAAGGCATGGTTCTGTATCCTTCTCCCATGCTTTGGACTGGAGAATTTTCCTGCACACAAGCAGCTCTTTCCTGTTTGCCAAGTGTTTACGGGTATTACATGTAGCATGATTGCTTTTGGCTGCAGTGTTCCACAGTTTTCACTGTAGAACATGCAGACCACCCACCAAACATGTTTCAGAGTAAAATTGCTTTAAGAAATCTGATAAGCTTTTTGTATATGCCTTCCTGGTGATTTCTGTATGCAGGCAGTGAGCATGCACAACGTAGAAGAGGAAGGAAAGAGGGCACAACAAAACCGAAAGCAAGGTGGTAAGAAAAGAAAGCAATCTTCAAGAGATGCCCGTCCATCGAAGAAGGGTGGGAAGTTAAACCACAAGGTAGTTAGCAAGTCACCTGGTAAATCAGGGAGCAAAGGTGGGACCCGAGCTTTGGGTAAAGGGAAGAACACAAAAAGAGTAAAACGGTGATGCAACTTTGTCAATTGTTTGGCATTTCTCCTTTTTTGTGTAATGAGATTCTTAGAGGAAGTATGCCATCAAGGCAGAAACATCTTCCAGTTTGGTGTTGGTACTTGAAAATCTGGTGAAAGGCATCATCAAAAGGTGTTGATTCAAAGTCCTCAATGTTCTTTTCAGTCCAGGTTCTTCCCTTGACTTGATCTCAAGATGAATGTGGAGATTCCAGTGTGGTTTTTGCTTATGAAAGTGAGTCAACATTGTTAATGGTATAGGAAAGTAGTTGTGCTCTGCTCAGTTTAAAGACCACTTGAGTTGATAGGTAGCATTGAAGGTCTGGTACAAATAGGAATTCCAGTCTGTTTACAGTACCTAGTTTACGAGATGGATGAGCAGTGCTTGCACTTGTTGGGTGTAATGTCTGATATGAAGGCATGGCAACAGTAAGTCATATAGACTTTTTCCATGAAATTAAGGCCAAGATCCCTTCCCTCACATTTGTTCTCTTTAGGTACCTTGCTTCCTGGGGCCTTCTTCCAGGAAGTCCAAATATTCTCATAGAAGTGAAGTGGGGGTTTTGCTAATTGTGTGCTGAATCATGATAAATGTGCCAGTGGCTTTAGGGGATGTTCTGCTTCCAAGTTGCTGCTAGTGCTGTGCACTTTGAAATGGATTTCTTCATTTCCAGTTTTCATAATAAAAAGTCTGTACTGAGATTGTCGATACATTACATGATTGCAGCTATTTCTTTGCCAAAAAAACACTAGAACTGTATGCAACATACCCACACAATTATGAAACCTTCTCATTCCCTTTAGTGATGAAACACAACTGTTCTCAAGAATAAAAGTACCCACCACTTTCTAAAATAGCAATGAGCAGGTCCTTTTGTGCATGGTGTAGAGAGATAGGAGCATTTAGTGAAACCAGTGAACCACACATCCTTCTAGATAGATGTCGAGGACAGAGGGCTTGTAGTACCTGCCTACCCTTTGCTTTGAGAATCATGTAAAGAGAGAGAGAGAGAGTGCTGCTTTACAGCAGAAGGGAAGGGGCCTTAATTGGCGGACTGACATTGCACACTTGAGCAGTGCGGAGGTGGATTGAGCAGAAAGTACACTGTGCTATCGCTGGTGTCTGTCAGCTGCAACAATTGCAGCAAACCCCTTCATTAATGCCTCATTCAATAAATCTTTTGAACAATTTGCACAAAAGCTTGAAAAGAAGATGTCAGGGTGAAAGCAGAAAGGAACTTACAGCTTTATGAATGAGCGTATCTGAGTCCTGAATGTCACTGACGTTTGAGTACCAGCCTAGCACATCATACTCGGGAAAGACCTTATCATCTGTCAAAACCATACCTCAGGACAGCTAACAACATGTTGAATTGATTCTTCAGTCAAGTTTCTGAGTAGACAGCAAATAACACCACAAGGCTTTTCTATATTACAGAGCTCACATGACTGAAGATGGAAGCTCTTGGGCAGACCGCCTGAGCACACACCTTGTGAGCCCTCACTAACCCTAAGCCTAAACTCACTGCCAAGCTTGAGCTGAGACATCTACGGTATCCAGAAAGGCACATGAACACTGAGCACATAATCTGGTGCTGCAGATGCAGAGCACAGTAAATGTCCTGAAATCATGAAAAATAGCCACCCAAAATAAGGAAAAATAAATAAAATGGCGATGTATTGCTTCCAACCTGACTCACAAATCTCTGCAAAACCTAGCCCTAACCCTAGAAAAAAATTGGCAACAGTCAATCGCTGCTCGTCCATCAAATCTTTCAGGAGCACAGCCACCGGAGAACCAAAGCACTCTCCATTCTCTCCTCTCTCTCTCTCTCTCGCGCGCTCGCTCCCTCGCTCCTTCCCTCTCCGCACACAGTAGGTCCCTACACCAAAGCTTTCTAGGGCTTGCAGAGAGCATCCATAAATTAACAAAGAAATCGTAGATTTATCAAATCTACGTGACCGAATCGTAGAATCTACGATCCACAGAATTCGTGGAAAGAGGGCACATCTACCGTCAAGATTTCCCATAGGTCAACGATCCAACGGCTCAAAACCACCCATGAAACTAGGGTTAGGGTTTGGCGTTCGGAGTTAGGACCTTTGTTGTGTAAATTGACCACTGGGGTTTGCTAGATCTCAGGGCGTCAAACTAGTTGTGACGTTTAGAAGAAAAGGAGAACATCAGAGCGTCAAACTAGTTGTGACGTTTAGAAGAAAAGGAGAACATCAGAGCGTCTTTAGTATTCTTTGCAATTTTTGTGGTGGTGTGACATCGTGAGCAATAGTTGGGAGATGCGGAAAAAGTGATTGTTTTGTGGAAACTTGGGTAGTACGATTGATGCTCTTCAAGTTAACAGCAGAAGGCTTTGCTGAAGTGTCAGTAGGATTGTCAGATTATAGTTTTCAAGCTTGCGAGGATTTAGGACCACGAGGAGTAGAAAAGGAGGAGAGAGCCGGGCAAAATGATGACGCAGGATTCTGGTATTGAAGCAAACGAGGCAGCGGTGCGGGACGTAACAAAGCTGCTGCCAGATTCACTGGCATCCATGAGATCTGATTATGCTGCTCATCAGCAGGTTTGCAATTTCTTATTCCTTTTTCTGAGATGAAAGTGGGAATGTTTTAGAACTTTGCAAGGAGGTGGGCAAACAGGTTCAGCACGCTGGACACCTTCTCTTTAAGTCTAAGACAAATGAAAAGACAAACCCTTACAAAAGATGTACAAAAGGCAGGTAGGGTTTGTCTGAGACATTCTTCACAAGTGTTTGTGATATGCCAGATGCTAGCATAACATGATAACCTTACAAAAGATATTGTAGGCTGAGGGATGTAAGTATTGATGTCTGCAGAAAGTTTAGGAATCATGCCTATATTTAAGCCCTACCTAGTAAAACTGGAAGCATGGAAGTATATATCTTGATTGTCTGCAACCCCTAAATGAATTTGTTGTGTTATTCTTGGCAGCACAATAATGTGCATGTCAGCACCAATATAATGACACATGTTTGTGGGTCCCTATTTGTATATCATGAACTCCCTTGTATTCTATCCTTTGTCCTGCCTGTGAAAAATTTGTGTCCCTCTATAGTAGATAGCCAGGGAGTGTGGAGGCAGTGAGCCAGTTGCCTGGAGAGAATTGATGAGACCAGTTCTTATTCATGGGATACATAATTAAAAGGACTTTTGTTTTGTAAATTTAGGTTCACTTGATCTATTGCCAGCAAAATTTATGCTTCTTTCAATTTTTCATTTGACTCATAACATATGTATGGCCAGGAGCAACAGGGAGGCCATCTGCATCTGCAGCAACCACCCTGGTTGCAGCCAACCAGTGACCCTTATGCAGGGTTTCCTCAACAATCAAACCAAGGAGGAGATGGTTATGATGCCCAGTTTGGAGCTGGTGGGAATGACGGAAGAGAAGCAGGTGGTGGAGAGGAAGATTACAGTGTTTATAACCATGAGAAGCTTCAAGCAGATGCTAGTGGGGGCTATACTCAAGGAAGTGAGGTTGGCTATGGTGTCAGTAATGGTGGAGGTGAGGGGAACAACTCCAGTTATGCCACTCCTGTGGGGCATCAAGAGGAAGTAGAGGGAGGACTAGGAACAGGGGTAGGAGGTAATGAGCAAAGTGACCAAAACAGTGGTTCTGCTGGGGATGGAAGCTCTGGGAAGAGACGACGGAGCCGTTGGGGTCCTCAGGCAGACGGGGAAGGAGATGGCAATGATGGGGACAGTTCTTCAGGCAAGAAACGGAAATCTCGTTGGGCATCTGATGAGCCTAAGGGTCCACTTCTGGGCCAGATTCAGCTTCCAGATTTTGTGAAGGAGCTCACTGGTGGAGTTGACCTTGACCCTGAGTTACAAGCTCTCAACATCAAGCTTCTGGACATCAATAGGAGGTTGCAAACAGGACTTGTGGTTGATGATAGGATTGAAGGCAACAGGTCACCTTCTCCAGAGCCTATATATGACAACATGGGCATCAGAATCAACACACGGGAGTACAGAGCTCGTGAGAAATTGACACGGGAGAGGCAGGAAGTGATTGCAATGCTTATCAAGAAGAACCCTGCATTCAAACCTCCTGCCGACTACAAGCCACCAAAGCTGTACAAGAAACTGTACATTCCTGTTAAGGAGTATCCTGGTTACAATTTCATTGGATTGATCATCGGTCCTCGTGGGAACACCCAAAAGCGAATGGAGAAAGAAACGGGGGCCAAAATTGTTATTAGGGGAAAGGGTTCTGTCAAGGAAGGTCGTTCTGCTCAGAAACGTGATCTGAAGCCTGATCCTGCAGAAAATGAGGACTTGCATGTCCTTGTTGAAGCAGATACTGCTGATGGTCTGGAGAAGGCAGCAGGCATGGTGGAAAAGCTTCTAGTCCCAGTTGATGAGGGCAGGAATGAGCACAAGAGAGCACAGCTTCGGGAACTTGCAGCACTGAATGGGACAATACGGGATGATGAGTACTGTCGCCTCTGTGGGGAACCGGGGCACCGGCAGTATGCCTGTCCTGCCAGGCATTCCACTTTCAAGAGTGATGTATCTTGCCGCATCTGTGGTGATGGAGGCCATCCAACTATTGACTGTCCTTTGAAGGGCTCATCACAAGGCAACAAGATGGATGATGAGTACAAAAGCTTTTTGGCAGAGCTGGGTGGCGGTGGTGCTGAAGGAGGTGGAATGCCTGGAGGTGGTGGAGGTGGATCTGGGGAGGTTGGCCCAAACAGACAGGCAGGTCCTACATTAGCTTTACCAGGACCACAAGGTGGAGGCACACTTCCATGGACAGGGGGTACAGGTGGTGGTACTGGAATGATGGGGTTTGTTAGCCCCAGTGCTGGAGGAGGAGGAGGGGGAGGGCAGGGGCTTGGTCCGAGCTCCGGTGGGCCATTAGGTGGATCAATGGGCGGATTTGGGGGAGGAGGTGGGATGGGTCTTTCCATGGGTGGAGGGGCAGGAATTGGCATGCCACAGCCACAGGGCTCCGGAAACCCATTTTTCTCTGGTCCACAAGGAGGAGGTGGAGGTGGTGGCATGGGGAACAAGTTCAACAAGGATGATGATGCCAATCTTTATGTTGGTTACTTGCCAAGCACTATTGATGATGAGGGACTTGTGCGTCTTTTTGCACCATTTGGTGTTGTAGAAGATGCCAAGGTGATTAGGGATCGCCTTAATGGATCTAGTAAGGGCTATGGCTTTGTCAAATATGCTGACCCTTCGTCAGCCACTGCAGCAGTGGCACACATGAATGGCTACAGAGTGGAGGGCAGAGTTCTAGCCGTTAGAGTGGCAGGGCCTGCACCACCTCCCAGGGGTCCTGGAGGAGGGCCTCCCATACAAGGTGGGGAGTCGATGGGAGGTGGAGGTGGTGGTGGTGGCAGTGGCAGATATCCACCTCCAATGCAAGCTGGCCCTCGAGGTCCTCCAGGTGGTGGTATGGTGGGCAACAACATGGCTCCTCCACCATGGGGAGGACCCCCAGGCCCAATGCCTATGTATCATCCCTATGGGCCCTCTTCAGGGCCCAATCCTTATGGTCACCATCCTCGTGGTCCACCTTCTCAGGGAGGAACTCTTCATGGAGGTCCACCACCTCAGTATGGAGGACCTTACAATGGGTATCCAGGGCCAGCCTCACAAGGTGTTCCACCTGGAGGCCCCCTTCCTCAGGGTATCTCTGGAGGATTCTCTCAAGGACAATCTGGAGGAATGGATGCAGGAGGTCAAGGGCCAGGGATTCCATCAGGCAGTGGTGCAGGAATGGGTGGAAGGCCAGGAAGTCAAGTACCAGCTGCTGGGGGCTCACCACTTGGTGGATATTCAGCTGCTTCCCAGTATCATGGTTACTACCCACCTCCTCCACCATCTAATGCCCCACCTGCACCCCCACCACCCCCACCTCCAGGTGGCAGTGCAGTACCGCCCAGCTGGCCAGGGAATGCTGGTGTGCAATCTGTATCTGGTGGGCAGAGCAATGCAGTGGAGTCAGAGTATGAGAGGTTCATGTCAGAGATGGGTCGATGAGAGATGGAAAGAGGCAAGCAATCTTGAAATGTTTGTCAAGAGTAGCATGATCTTTGCTCTCAGGTTGTCATGGCTATTTGGAGGAGTGAAGAGGGTTCAGCATGTGAGGGTGTTTTCAGTGGCTGTCTCCTGAGATTTGTGGTCCTCTTGAGATAACTGGAAAATTTGATATTTGATGTTGAGAAAGGCAGGTAGAATTGAGTAGTTTTATGGTCTGATAGATGATAGTACATCTTCAAGGTGGTGTGAATTGTGATCGTTGAGAGAGTGGTCAGAAAGGGTCTGTCTATAGGGGAGGCCATTATGTACAGCATTGCAAGTTTGTGGTGGTGTGAACAGGTGGTTCAAATCTGCATCATACAGTGCAGGTCTGCAACATATTGAGTTCAAGGTGACAGTTCACTTCACTCGCGCAAAAGTGTTACATTGAAGACGTAACGATTTGAGTTTTCTAACGATCTGGCACATGAACAGGGGAGAAGGCGAGAAGAGCTGCCTTGATGTGGATATTAACATGGGTGTATGTGTGGGATCTTGATGCTGATGCTGTTCGCCATCCTAACTGCGTTGCCACCAATCTTTGCAGATTCATACATGGCATGTGGAGTATACTAGAAAGTGCAAATAAGCAGTAGATCATGCATTGCTCTCAATGTTGATATGGAAGAGTGCTAATGGCAGCTGTGCTGACCGTGGTTCTCTATCACAGGGCTAATGTTGGAGTCTTTGCCTAGAAGTCTTGAGAGTCTCCACTTAGTTGTGGACTGTTTGTTTGACTAAAATCTCTTGTGGGATGGAGCTACTTGAGTTGGCTTTTCTAGAAGTTAGTTGTACTGATGCTCTAACGTTTCTTGGTTTTGTTAATGCTTAGTTCATGAGGGCATATATTGATTTTGCAAGTGTGTTGTTTCCTAAGTAGGCTGTTGGATGCTAACCTGCCTTCTGATCTCAACTGATGCTTACACTTGTTGACATGAAGTTCTTTTCTGATCACCTGGTGAAACTCAAGCTTTCTGGTATACATATTACTTTGTTTGCTGCACCCCATTTTACCTGCAGATGCTACGGCAATTCATGTGGCTGTTGCTTTTGAAAATCTTCATGTGCCACCGCCATTGACTCAAAAGGAGGTGGAAGATAGCACTCTTTTGGAGTCCTTGTGCTAGCAGTTGTTGACAATGTTGTGTCCCCAGTGATCAGGTTCATAATAGCAGCTGCATAATGGAAATGACTGGTATGGTAATTTCGTTTTGAGCGGGCTAATGAGTCTGACGTTTTAACGTGTACATGTCTTCTCATTACTCAGGCCGGTGTTGGACTGATTCACCTCTAGCTGAATCTCTTTCAGGACGTGCCCAGCGCTTTGGTGAAAGGCATTATTATGTTTGCAACGACCATATGTTTGCTTTTATCGCGAGCGTATGATTCAGGGTACTGTGCACCACAAATGTGTCCTCATGAAATACTTAATTTAGGTTTGTGCTAGTACATCAAGTCTAGGTGATTTGTAACAAGAAATAACTCACCTTCTAGAGCTTTTTGTGCACTTCTTTTCATGTTATTTTTCCACTTAATTTGGGGTATGTCAGTCATTCTTGTGTTGGGTTTTGGAGTCAAAACATACAGTAGTGAAGAAACAAAATGTCTGGTCTTGAAGTGTGCCAAAGGAACTTTGTGCAACAAGAACATGTAACTGTTTTGATTGCTGAGTGTATAACAGTCTGAGAACAACTGACCAGCAAAGAAATGTTTCCTTATGATTCAAGATTGGTTGAATGTTGCCAACAATGAATGTCAAGTTGTTTGTAGAGAGGAGGTTACTTGTAGTGAGCAAAAGCCATGGGTATTACAGAAGAGTGGACTGGGATTGCAGTAGAGTTGGGGAAAGCTCATGAAAGTCTTAAATGTTGAACTAATTCTGTTGGAATTGGTGATCATTGCTTGGTGCCAAGTCAAATTTGCTTCTATTCAGTCTTCCATAATTGTGTTGCTGGTAATTCAGGAGTGTGATGAGGATGAGTACTTGGATCTTGGAGGTTGTGTTACTCTCTGATGGTGATGCTGTTTTTCTTTTATGTTGGTCTTTCTTGTTTCTCACTTTTTCTTGGTTTTGGTTACCTTTCAGTTTTTCACTGCATGACATAAAATCACTGTTCATTCTAGAGAAAAAATTGCATTTCTTTAGTTGGAAACTTTGACAATGCACAAGAAGTAACTGAAATGAATATTATTGTGCCAAGAACAGACCAAAAAAATCTCAGATTTAGACTGGAGAGAGTTGATATTTCCTCATTGAATGCTTGGAAACTGTTGTCCTGCTTGATCATTCAACGATTCCAGCCAGGTGAATCAGAAAATGTGTTTTTCATAGCCTTCCAGAGACCACTGTATATGGTGTAAAATCTACATAACCTTCCAACCTGATCAATACCCACAAAACCATTTGTGTATCCTGAAGAGGTTTTAGAAAAACGATTCACTGTCCAGAAGATTTTGTTTTATTAGGAAAACAAGGATTTGTAGAAACCCAAAGGACGAGGGGAAAATTCATCTAAGGGACTCTGACTTGCTTTGGAAAATGGCAGTCTTCATTGGATCATAAATGTTTATAGATGTCATGGAATAATAGATGTTTATAGCTCTGCAATTGTCATACAAACAAAAGAGTTTTCAATCAGGAAAAAGTGAAGAACCTACAAATGTCCCAATAATTGGACATCACATGAACAAATCATCAAGCAATCCTGTACATGAAAATCAAGGTGTGAGTACATTAAAGAATTCAAGCAAAGTGGCCAATCATACAGGAATTTAAGAAATTACTGGAATTGGACTATTTCTGTGAAGTGATATTTACAGGTGATGTTTTCACTTGTAGTGCCAATTAAACTTTTGTTCTGCTTTTAGAAACTTTGCCCTGTATGGGAAAAGCATTCATCATGCCAAAACTAGACAAAGGTCTAGCAATGCCTGTTGCTTGCTGGTTTGCATCTGCTATCTAGAATCCCAGTATACCTTTCTGAAGACACACGTACAAGCTTCAGCCAGATATCCATTGGAGCATCATTATCCTAATGGTTTGTATCATCTTCAGGTCGACCTTCAATTGGAAGACTGTGTCCTCCTGATGAAGGGGTTCCAAGTGTTGCTCCATGCTGCAGTTCCATTACCAGCCACCGCACTGCTTTGCTCATTTGCTCAAGGCGCAATGCACTTAGAGCTGGAATTGCTGTTCTATTTGAGCCTTCCT
>Ga0209208_10005718_pt1 | contig 17263 bp, 17 predicted proteins | sample S1TSphfallax_3_FD_187694 | JGI IMG/M metagenome (GOLD analysis project Ga0209208, IMG submission 187694) | Host-associated microbial communities from peat moss isolated from Minnesota, USA - S1T2_Fd - Sphagnum fallax MG (SPAdes) (version 2) | ecosystem: Host-associated > Plants > Peat moss >... | reverse complement strand
GAAACCATATGAAGCTTGCCAAATCCACCCACCTTCTATTATTTTAATGCAAAATGCTCATGATATATGTATTCGGAATCTATGGTACTAGAATGGTGGGTGTGTCCAATGATTTGACATCATTGGGACCTTAATAAGAACACACTTTTGTGGTTGAACTTTAAGAGCTAATTGCAAATAATGTGCACATGATTGACATTTGTAGGGTCCATATTTTTCATTTCACTTGTCCATCCCATTCATGATGTTCTTTTTCCATTTCTTTTTTTCAGAATATGAAAAGGAAAAAAAAATGAAAATTTTGTGATTTTTCGTGATTTTTTTGCCATTTTTGGAAATAAAAATCATTAAATTAGTCTACTGCAAAATGTACAAAGGGTTTTTTTTTTAATTTGCAAAGATTATCGCCATATTTAGAAATTGAGTTCCCGGAGGTCGCCAAAACAAAACGGGATCCTATTAAAATTCTTCTTTGCTAGCCGACCTCTAGCCAAATTTGGCTTAATCCGCTTGTGGACGATCGCCAGTCCACCTACTTCACAAAATTGGGACGAAAAAGACCCTGTTTACACGCCTCTTTTTTGTCCCTATTTTCGTTAAAAAGAAATTCAAGAAAAAGATTCCCCATTCAAATGTCTTCACAAAAAAGGAACGCTCGAGGATTCTTGCAATGACTATCGTAGCGACACGCTTCTTCGACATTTTTCTTTTGTTTTTTTCTGCCAAGATTGAGATTTTTCTCAAAATTGGTCTCAGATTTGTCCTCAGGATTGGCTTTGGAATCACTGAAATTGCTCCAGAATCGCGGAAACTGGAGCGGATTTGGTGAAGTTGCCGCTGGTGATCGCGAAGAGGATTCATTGATCGCAGAGTTTTTCGTCTCGCTCGCACATCGTATTCGCCGTTCTCGACTGGCTTTGAAATCACGAAATCGGTCCGGAATCGCGGAAACGGGGGGCTGATTTGGTGAAAGCAGCTGCTGCTGGTGATTGTGAAGCTCGCAATCGACAAAAGCCGGGTGAGGAGGAAGCTGGCGAGTGGAGGAGGAGAACTTGGGAGACGCAGGTGTGTGTGTGAGCGCTCTTTCGTTTTTGTTTTTCTATTTCCGGAGTTTTGCGGTTCATTTCAATCATACTTTGGATTCTGATCTGTTGGAAGATACGGATATCTGCCTTTCTTGGAAATTGTAGACATAGGTTTTTGGTCGATCTGATAGCTGCTTGAGATTCTGCGATATGTATATATAAGCCGTTTTTCGTTCACGGTCTCGTGCTCGCATTGGGAATATAGAGAAGAACCAGGGCATTCCGTTCTCTGGTATTCTCTGCATATTTTCCGTAGCAATTGTCAGGTCGCTACAGGTTTTCAGATTTCTGAGATCTATGATGGTAGAAGACTGAGCGGAGAAGAGCCAGCAGAGAGAATGTCACATGACACAGAGAAGCAGTTGTTTTCGGCATTTGCTCTATTTCCAAGATGCAAACAGACTGAGACATGTCCAAGCTTTGTACATCTCTTTGGCAGCTGATTCTGGAAAATAGACCATTGTTCTTCTGGTTGTGTGCACATCAGGATGCAGTGTGGAAGCTCTTACTGCACTGTCCGTATTTGTCCAGGGTTTGTAGGTTTGTTCATGGCGTGAAAAAGAGATAACCTGTTGGGGAAAAAAAATGGAGGACAAGCTTGTAGCAGGTGGAAGAAAGTTTTGGTAGGTCTAAACTAGTGAAAGACACGAGGTATGTGGAGGACATGGAGGTGACAGCAGAGGAGGTGCAGAAGGAGGGGAGAAACCTATTCTTAAACTTCGATGGCACGCCCAAGAAACCGAATAAGGGGCTTCCAGTTTCCTGCAATATCTTCTCTTGCTTTAGTATTTGGATCTGCATTAATAGCACTTGCTGTGCTGTCTGTAATGTCTGGGCCGTTTCTTGATAATGAGAAGTCTCAACAATCCTCAATTCAACCAGTCAAACAGGCTTTTCTGGAGTCCATTGTGGTTAGCATCTGACCCTTTCTTTTGTAAAACCCTCCACACAGTTTGATGATGGGAAAAAACAAAAAAACCTTGCTGCATAGTGAATTTTGCCATGGATATCTCAGTTTATGAGTTTCCATTTGCATGCAACTGGGAGCCCTTTGATTTCATCTATTCTGCTGATTGTGAGACTGTGTGGAATTAGGCACAGAGTGGGGTGAATGAAACCACAAGAGCTTTGCAAGCTTTAGATGATGTCCCTGTAAGTCCTCTCTTTGGCACTTAAATTTTTGCCTTTTCCCAAAATCTCCTGTTCTTTATAGGGTTTTGTGAGTATCTTTTAGGTCATCATGTGTTCATGTGTTTTTCTTAGTGACTCTACAGGATAGATGTTAAGTCAAACCTTTCTGAATCTTCAAAATCAAGCTTTCTGTTCGTATGTTTGTATTTGGATCCAAGTCAGGAATTTGGGAGGATTGTGGATGCAACCAGGCACCACTGAAAATAAGAAGTTTTGTGTTTGTTGTGATGGGACATTTCCAAAGTTTTCTCATTTAAGTGGGTGCAAGGATACCAGGGGCAATTGGGTGCGAAATTGGAGCATGTTTGGGACTCAGAGAATGCAGAGCTTTACTATGGATGTAGTGAACCAAGTGAAAAGTATTTGTGTAAGCTGCTATTCCTGTTCCTGAGTCAATGTGCAGTACTTTCCAATTTGAAAACTTTGGAGTAGAATCAGGGCTAGTTTATGAGTTGCTTTGTTCCAGTGTGTGGCTGAAAATTTTGATTGAAGACCTCATTTGGTGTGATTTACACAGCACAATCAAGTGTGGAGTCCAATGGGTATCTCTTTATTGTAGCTAGTGGTGGCCTGAATCAGCAAAGGACAGGGGTAAAAACCATTCTCTTGTGATTTTTCTATTTACCTATATAACAGCTTTTATCTGCTCATCCTGTCATGTTCTTGGTAGGCATGAAATGATTAATTGGTTTTTTGTTTGTTGACTGCTTGGCATCTGTTTATTACAAGTCAAAACACTTGACATTCTCCTTCCATAAACTCACAAACACAGTTGGTTCTTGCCTGCTCCCAACATAATTGTATTTGTAACTGACTTGCATGTTTGTTGCAGATAACTGATTCTATTGCCGTGGCAAGGTTATTGAATGCCACACTTGTGGTGCCAGAATTGGATCATCGGTCTTATTGGAAAGATCCTAGGTTTGTTTCTGACCTAAATCTGTGACTTCTGTCTTAGGTTGCTCAGCATCAACTTTAGTTCAGATAGTCAAGTATTGGGTTACATATTTGCTCATAGCAGCTCTTGGGAATGTCCTTTCAGTTTGCATATATCTTGCCTCTTGCAAGTCAGCACTCATGCTTCTACATGTACTTGCATAATCTCATTTTTCCTTAGCTAGAAAGGCACAGAGTGGTCCAGGTTACAATTGTAATACTGGAGGATTGAGGTTCATGACAGCAACTTTAGTGACATATTCGACATCGACTGGTTCATATCTTCTGTGGCACCTGATGTGAAAGTAATCAAAGAGCTCCCTCCAGGCTCAAAGAAGTTTATATCAAAGCAGATGTCTACTTTGCGGGTCCCACGGAAGGTTACACCACACTACTATCTCACCCGAATTCTGCCTATTTTGAAGCGAACCCAAGTATGTTCCCTTCCCGTCCTTTGTTGACTTCTGTTGTGGTTGACTTGGTACATATGTTGATATTTGTGCTTCCCATATGTGCACCATATGTTTTTCTGCTTCCTGTAGATTGTCTCTCTGGTATAGCTTCATGTTGAATCACTACATTTCATAATGTATATGCTTTGCAAGGACAAGTAAGACTAAGGAGATGAAAGTGTACTCTCTCCCCAGGAACTCTGCCTATCTTTTCCTCTTCAAGGTAGGCTGCAGGCAAAGTCATGTTTTGCTCCATTTCCAGTTTTTGAGATTTCTTTGTAATACATGGTACAGTCTGTCCGGCTCACCAAATTTGATTACCGGCTGGCAAATAAATTGGATCCAGACATGCAAAAGCTGAGGTGTCGAACTAACTATAAGGTACTGAAGCTTTGTCTTAGAGCCTTTCCATTACCTGCTGGAATGAAGTTTTTTCACTCCTGAAGCACCTCTATAAGTTTGTCCCAATATGTAGGTACTTATTTCTGGATGTATATGTCAATAGTGTGATGTCTTACTAAGCTTTTGTCCATTCTGGTCAGGCACTGCGATTTACACAACCCATACAGGAAATGGGCCAGGAGTTAGTGAACAGAATGAGGACCAAAACTGGACAGTACATTGCATTGCACCTTAGGTTTGACTCATGCACGAGGCACTTTTTGAGTTTTCTTCAGTGACCAATTGAGTAAGAACATTGATTGTTATGACAAGCTTGGGAGGAATTTAAAACATGATGATACTCGAATTGAAATTCTTCCCTAAAGGCTGTCTGTTTACAATTCTATCTGTATTAGGAATTCAACTCCTTCAGATGTCATAGGAAAGAGTTTGCAAAATTACCTAAACATGTGAAATGGTCATGTCATAATGTCTGATATTTGTTGTTTTTGGTCTGGAACTTTGCAGATCCAGGCAAACTGTAACTGATATGCAAATCCAGAACACTAATGTCAAATAGTGATGTGATGAGAAAACTGAACTGCTAAATCTATAAGTATAGGATTGTTCATGAATTTGTCATCTAAATATGAAAAAGGGATCCCATTTTCCCATCCAGGTATAGAATTAATTTCAAATGCTAACTTATATGGCAAGAGTAGTTGAAGCTGCCCATCATGTCAATCATTCCGAGAATATTTTTTATGTGTACCCCTGTTGCCACTACAGACTTATTGAGGATGTGCAAACACTCATTTCATCTGACTTGGAATGTTTGGCCATACAGATATGAGTCAGATATGCTGGCATTTTCAAACTGCTACTATGGTGGTGGTGACAAGGAGAGACGAGAGTTGGGGGCCATTCGCAAGCGATGGAAAACTCTTCATGTATGGAGATTATTCTAATCTGAACTTTTGTTTTACCTGCAGAAGTGTCTGTGGATCTCTTCTCACCTGTTGGTTGTATTGACTAATGTACAATTATTTCCATTAGTTAGTGATCAAGAGAATGGACAAAAATTATAGTTGTATGATACTCAAAAACTCAGTCATCTGTTGATAACAGCTGACAGTGAGGTCCTCCTGTGATGACTTTCAACAAAATGCCCATCGAGAAAGTTGTGTAGGTGCATGCAGTCTTTGCAGAATAGGAGCATGTTATTTTTCCAATGTTACAGTTTCACCACATCTTTTATCTGTGTTGTCAATATTTTGCAGTATAGGAATCCAGATAGGGAGCGCCGGAATGGGAAGTGTCCATTGACACCAGAGGAAGTGGGTCTCATGCTACGTGCACTGGGCTATGGCAAGGATACATATTTATATGTTGCCTCTGGGGAGATCTATAATGGAGAAGCTTCCCTTGCACCTTTGAAAGCACTGTTTCCGAATTTTTTCACAAAAGACACTCTTGCAACAAAAGAGGAGTTAAAGCCATTTGCAAAGTTTTCATCCCGAATGGCTGCAGTTGATTATGTGGTGTGCTCACAAAGTGATGTCTTTGTAGCCAATAATAATGGCAATATGGCCCGTATATTGGCAGGTGAAAGGTATGCTGTGTTTTGCTCCCCTTAATCATTCTCAAACACTGAGATCTAGGGTGACAGAATGCACTAATAACCTCTGTGAACTACAGGAATAACCCAGACTAAGAGCTGTCATCCTCCATCATGTTTGCATACTACAGTTCTTATCTGAAATTAAGACCTAAAATATGCTTGCTGAATGCAGCAAATAACATTGAGATATGGGATGTGGTGGTTAGCTATTCTATGCTCACTTATTTGTGGTTACTTTGCAGGCGCTTCAACGGTCATAAGCGAACAATCAGGCCTAATGCCAAGAAACTGGGGACTTTGTTTCCTGCCCGTCACACTATGTCCTGGGAGGACTTTGCAGACAAAGTTCGTGAATTTCAGAAGGGGTTCATGGGAAACCCTATGGAGGTGGGCTATCTATTCTCACATGCCCTCTTATGAATTGTAAGGGATTGTAAGTTCTTTGTTTACTAACAGGCTTTTCTGCTCACTCCTTATCTATAATTTGTGGTAAGACCAGGAGGATAGTAAGAAAACTTGAAGGACCGAGGAGAGGAACATGTGCTGGAAAACTAGATTTTGAATTTATAATCTCTGATGTTTCTTCAGGGTGCAGAGACCCCAACCACCAGCCTTTTTGTAGGCCTCTCTATGCCATAGGCTTAGATGCTTGCTTGTACAGGGACAAGCTAAAACAAAATGAAGCTTACCTCACAAGCTCATTGCAGTGTGGATGAGGATACTATGCTGTATTGGTCTTGGTCTTGATGGAACTGACAAATCAGTTACCCTTCAATGTGCTTTCTGCAATTTCATTGATATAATATAATATGATGTATGGGAGATTTTGGAACTTTTCCCTCAAATGTCAAAGGCACTTTTTTTTGTTATACATGGGACTCCAATTTTCGTCTTCCAGTGATTTTCTCTGGAACCAAATGGTGTGAAGGCCTTACAAGTCCTCCAACAATAAATCTGTTTTGGAGTTTTGGTTTGGTTTAGGCTGAGGATTTTAGTTATATTAATTGGAGGACAAAACTTGGTGGGGCCTTTCTTGTATGCAGATGCGGGCTGGGCGGGGAGAGTTTCATGAAAATCCAGCAGCCTGTATTTGTGAGAAACCTGATGCACGAGAGAAGATCAAGAGGATGAATGAGCAGCATGAAAAGAGGCCTTCAAAATATATGGAGATTGGTAAACTGGAGGAAGAGGACAACCTCAAACTACATGATCCAATCATTCCTGTGGAGGACAGACTAAATGAGGAAGCAGAAGATGATGCTGAAGATGAGGAGCTTCCATTGGTGACAGATGGTGAGCAGCTGAATCCTAATGAGGTTGACACCAATGAGGAGCTTCTTCTGGAGTCAGAGGACCCAGATGTCAACACAGATGGAAATGATCCTATGACTGCTGAAGATGCAGATGGTGCCACTGGTGCCAGTGATGATGGTGCCAATGATGGTGCTGATGACTCTGATTGATTCTTACGAAGGTGTGATGCCTGTTCACCAGCACTGCTTATACTTTTTTTTAAGCCAGTTAGGACTGTACAGCTATTCATGCCATGATGGGCCTGCATCAAGTGAACATTTGATAGTTTTGTCATGGAGCCACACTAAGAAACATGAAGAAGGGTCATTTTGACTTGATCCAGAAATGCAGCCAATAGTTATTGGAAAATGGCAATAATTTCATCCCCACTCCCTGATTGATTCAAAGCTGTGCACCTGGTTATTCAGGGCTAATGGATTCCAGTTTGAGAAAGATAGCACAACCATAGGCTGCAGTGCTATCAAGGTGCAGGGAGGCACAGGAGCTTTGGCCCTGCCAATTTTTTGTCAAGAAATTTAAACCCAGTGTCAGGTTTGTGCAGGGATAGTTATCCTTGTGAACATTGCTAGACAACAGTGTCACTTGTTTATAAGAAAAAGAGAGCATTGTATTGGAAATTGGAATGATGTGTGAATAATACTGTGAATTAGAACAATCTCATGTGTTCTGTCTTGAAGCTTGAAGTTCATGTTCACACACAGCCATGCTATGCTGATGCCAAGCTGATGATCCACCTAGATTATGCAATATTGAATAATGAAGCCCTGCTACAGAAGCTACAACCTGTAATTGGAATTGTGCAAGGAATATCACCAATCCAACTACCCAGACAAGTGACTTGACCAAGTTCAGCAGAAGCAGCACAACTGTATGAAGTTGCACCACCAACAATGGTGGCACAAGGGGTCTGTGCTCCAGTGGCAACCAGAGGGATGCAGCCACCGGGACCTGCTAGGCCCAGAAACACAATGAGAATGTTGTTGGGAGGTCAGTCATACCTATGGACCACTCCATGTTAGACCACAGGCTATATTCCCATTGACATATCCAAAGCTTGTAGCACAACCATATCCGAAATACATGACAGGAAAAGACCTCAAGATGTTCCTTTGCAAACTATTAGGGGCTCTGAAGCAGAGACTACATCAAAGGAAAGTAGAATACTTTGAGGTTATTTTTGTGGTTACAAGCAAAAGATTTATTACTCTCATGTTGATGAGGGTGATGTTGGGCTGCAAGTAAGGTGCGGCCAGGGTTTGCTTGCTCTAGCCAATGAAGGCCATGCCATGATGGAGATTCTAATACAAGGATCCTGAACTGTTTGCAAGTGTTTGGATAGATGTCTTACTGACTCATAAGTGCTAGAAACCCAATTTCAGTTCAATGTCCAGAATGTGCAAGCACAGCAGAAGTGGAGCTATGATATCAGAGGATCAAGCACTCCACAAACTTGGAGGCTGGGGATTTATTTCTTTTTTTCACGGTTAAACAAGGAAAAGCATGAACACTTGTAGAGGAGGAGTTCCAAGGGACCATTGTTGATGGTGAAAAAGGCAAAGGCGCACAAGTTTTTAAGTGGTATCACAACAGGAAGGACTGAACTAGGTATGCCTTCAACTCCCCTAGCTGCAGTTGGCTTGTATTCAATTCAAGCTGTGGAGTGTGAATTCAGTAGGTAGAATTGTATAACTGCAGTATCAAAAGAGGAAGATCGTGGGTTAAGCATTAGCTAAGTCTCAGTTGCTAATTATTAGATTGAAGGAGCAATCTCATCCTGAGACACATAAGGTTTTTGCAGATGTAAGCACAGTTTGGCTGTGTTTGGAATTAGCTAACCTAGGCTTTCTAGAAGGCTGATGTAAAACCAGAAAGTGCTGATTTCTGTGGCCACTTATTGATGCCAAAATTCACAATGTAATGCCCAGCATTTTTGGCCAGGTCTCTCATGTGTATGCCACCAATGCACATTAACTGCAACCTTCTCTGTTAATCCAATTCATGGGTAAAATAGTTTTGCATTGCAAAGTAGACAGAAACCTGGATTGAGCCAGGCATGAAATAAAAATGTCTGATGGCAGTACAATATTGACTCTAGATTGCACACACTGTAGATAACTTGGTCCACGCTAGCACTTGTCACCTCATGCGCATGCTATTGGTCTGCACCAGTGTGACTGGTTATCACCTTTTTTAATAACTGACTGGTAGAGAGTTCTTGTGAAGTTTTGTTTTTCCAGTACGACACCAGGTATCAAATAACGAGGTCTTGAGACCTGCCTATTGTCAATTACCTCTTTATTGAAATGTCTGCTCACACTTAGCTCATCCATTCCTAATTCACATACACCACTTACAAATGCATATACTCTGATCAACCAAACACACATGCTTTATTTGCATAGATTTATACTGCCTCACATGACACACAACACTTTAGTTGTAATCTGGCCAATTTGGAATTAGAATTTGTGTCTACACTACATGGTCCCATGGCTCCAGTCTCTCCATGCAGCTCCAAACACTTGCACACAAGCACAAAACATACATTCTCAACAGATACCACAATTGATTCACTCAAACCTCTCATTCTGATTGGTTTCTGAGTTCTCCTCTACAACTTATCATGCCAAAAATTTCATTTCAGCAACACTGATCCTTTCGTTGGGTTCTCTCACAATACTAATTACACTGAAGTGGACTTCAATACTAATCACATTCTAACATAAAATACATACTATATAGAGCATTAACATAAGATGTTGTGAGTCTCACAATACTAATCACATTCTGGCATTTTAAAATTGACTACATGGTACCTAATGTCAAATTGCCAATTTGATGTAATACATGTCCCAATAAACACCACATGTTGTACATTGTAATGGATGAAACCACAAAGTTTAGCTAGCATGTGTCATGAGCTATAGCTTTTTGTGTGAGGAAAATCACAGAATTTCTCTTTTAATGCACTAACACCATTTCCCATGACTCTCAAGATTACAACATGACAAAGCCTCTCTTGAATCTCTAAACACCAAATCACAATTCCCCCTTCTTCAAGTCTCACTTTTTTCAAGTACATACTAAAGACTTTCAAGTACATACTATAGACCTTGATGATTATTATATCATCATCTTCCTTGGCAGCATGGTGTTATAATTTGATAAACACATATGCTTGAAGCTCAAATTTGGAAAACATTTTTATCACCATTAATTTGCACCACTCAAAAAAATGCAAAACCATCTTGTTATAGTATTCCCATTTACTATAACATAAGCTTTTCTTGAGCCTCCTAATTTGATTAGCTCCTCAACTTAGGCCTCCTTAATTTTTATATAATTTTTCAAATGCCGAGCACTCTTTTGATAAGGTCATTGTTATTACTATGTCCACCAACCACTCCAAGAATCTTAACAACTTGAACATTTCCCACATTGAATTTAGCTAGATTTGTAGAGCACACTTGAATACAAGCTTCACAGTGAGCATACAAAGAATGTTCTTGCACCCATATTACTACCTATAACAAACAAGTCATGCACCATATCATTTCAAATTCCTCAATGCCTTGAAGCTCTCTCGCTACAAAGGAATAAACAAATAGCCCTATTTTGATAAGTTGCTCAACACCTTGAAAAAGTTCTTCAAGCATAAGACACCTTAAAACCTCCAATGGGTTGTTTTGATAAGTTGTTCAATGCTTTGAAAAAGTTCTCCCACAACAAGGCATACAACAAATCATAAATAGTTTTGTTCAATAACACGTTCAATGCCTTGAAAAAGCTCTCCAACAACAAAGGACACTATATGAAACCACCAACATGTTGTTCTAATAAATTGTTCAAACAGTTTCAAAACATTCTCCAACAATAGAAGACACCATGAAATCACCAATAGGTTATTGTGATAAGCTATTCCACAATTTGAAAAATGTTATATAACAACAAAATAAACACCACAAGCTCATAAATGATGGTGTTAACATCATTCATCACAAACAAAACTAGATGCAAACTCTTGCTTTTAACTTTAAAACAACTTCCTCCAAACCTAATAGCAAGTTAATAGCATCATTTGCATATTGATGAATTTTGCCACAAGAAGCACACATACAACTCTAGATCTAGGTCTACAAAAGGAAAAACACAAAAGCCATGTGAATGATAAGACATTAATGAAGGAAGAGAGATTAAGAATTTTTGCAATTGATTATATTTTTTTTATTTTTGTTGTCAGAAAACATTATAATGCACATCATTACACATGGAAACATTATCACTTTGACTTTTTAATCTTAAAAATTCTTGCCGAATTCAACACATAGAGATTATCATCAATGAGTTTAGCATTTTCACTCAAAAAAATCATGAATGTATTCACTTTTTGTTGCACAATCCACCTTTCCACCAAATATAGTTAAATCTTCAATAGCAAGATCAATTGATCAAAGTTTTCAACTTTTAATTAACATTCAATTGTAACAATATTAGCTTGCACTTGTTATGCAAAAAATAAAATTGTTTCAATTTGTGATCTAAGAATGTCAAGAATTTGTCATGCAACAAAACAAAAGAGATGGATTTTGGAAATCTAGCTTCATGAACCTTTCACATTGAGTTATGGGCAACTAGCATTTTTCAAGTTTCAAGTGAGGTGGTGAAATAAGGAGAATTCATTTTTTTAAGTAATCCATGTGTTGCCCCAAAAAAGGACTCTATTTCATTAGTGTTGTAACTTCAATAATTTGCCTAATAACATCAATATCAATGAAATGAAATGCAGCCAAAAGAAGTGGCATGAATGACAACATGTTGTCATACTCAATCATTATTTGCATGACCTTCTAACTTAAGTCTTCCTACCAAAGTTATCACCACATTTCAAGTTTTAAATTATGGGTCAACATCATCCTAAGCATGTTATGAACCATCAAATCATTGAAAATAGTTTGAACTTAACAAAATTAAAAATAGTCCCATATAAAATTCTTTCATCATGCATATTCATAAAACTTTCAATTCAAAATCAGAAGTCCCTTTTAGAACCTAACTTTGCATGCATAAACTTCTAAAAAATGTACCATTAAAAAAATCATAAAACAATTTGTACTTTTGATTTGATTTAAGATACATTGCTCCACCATAGAAAACACACTTTCAACAATGGCTATGCAAATTGCACATGTGTATGTGCATTTAATACATGAACTTTGCAAGCCTTGGTTTTCCTATTTTCCCTAACATAATATTATTACAAAAACATGTCATTTATGCAATTAACATTGTGACTTACATGACTAACATGATTAAACTACTTGTTCAAAATTACTTAAATGGGTAAATTTTGTCCATTTTGGGGTGTTGGCAAGGTACGGTCTACACAAAAAAATATCACATTTTGACAATTTTTAGTAACTATCCAAGTTTCATGCATCATGGTGGAAATTTGGAAAATAATTTTCATTGAAATTTCATTGTGGTACGAAAATGTTAATGATTATGGATTTTTAGGTTGGAAAATGTTCTTCCATTGAAGATTTATTTGGGCTAAGTGTTTTTTTAATCATTTGACAAAAGTAAGATATAGTTTTGAAATTTTTTTAAATGGAAACTACTGTCAAATAAAGGTTTTAAAAAAACCTTTATTAAATTATTGGTGTACATTTACACAAATGTCCAATTATGTTTCAATTTCAGATTCATAATTATTGTGACTTCTTTTCATTTTGAAGCCCAAATCATTTATATTTGATCTTTAAAATTATTCAAAGTGGGTGAAATCTTATATGTTGCTACTTTTGATACTATATGTAATTCCAAATTGCCACAAATTGTCTAGACCATAGCTTGCCAAAAGCCTTTGTCCCACCCTCAAAAACAAGTATTTTTAATATGATGAAATTGACATTTTTTAAAGTCAAATCAAACACTACCATTTACATGTTGCATGTGTGGTGCCTAAATGTTTGCAAACAATATAATGATTAATATAAGTCGTTATAAATGTAATGTGGCCTACAACATGTCAAATTTGCTAGATTTAAATCATTTTTTATGTTACTTAGGAAATTTGATGTGCTTATTTGGCATGTAGGTGTGTAAGCCTTGCCTAGATTGACCTCATTGTCATGTAATTAGTAAATAGGTAGGTAGTAGGTAGGTAATAGGTAAGTAGGTCAGTCAATAGATAGGTTACTTGAGGTTGATAATAAATAAATAAGTAGGTAGATAATAGGTGGGTAATTTGTAGGTAGGTGTAGCAAAATATTTGCCATGTACTTACCTAATATCAACTTTGGTTCATGTTTATAATTATGTATTAACATGCATGGCACTTAAAATTATAATGTATGAAATTCAAAATGTGTTTATATTTTTTGTTATGGCATTGTTTGTTACCACATGAAATGATAGTCGAATATTAATCTTGGTTTTGTCACCATGGAAGTGAGGTGTTGAATTCTCTCTTCTGACACCTCATTCATGTGTCAAGGGAAGCCTACCTATAGGTCTAAAAAACCTACATCCCAAGCTTACAATGTTTTACATAATTAGGAATTGTAAATTTTTAATCAATATTTTTTAATTATATTTATAAATGATTTATACTAGTTATGAATCAACATCAACTAGCACCTATGTTAAGCTTCTAATCAAATTAAAAAGCCACATTAATTAGTACTTGTTATTTTTAATCAAATCAAACATGCCACTTGGACATTACCAATCATTTCATCATAATACAAAATAGTTGTTGCAACAATTGGTTGGATTTTAGTATAATGTCATATTGTTCAAAGATTTGTTTTGATTAAAATTAAATCATAAAAAATAATGTAAAAGACAAAATATGTAATAGTGTAAGTTAATGACAAAATTTGATATTCTAAAGGTTCTTGTAACATAATTACCTTTTTAGCAAAGATTCTAAAAATTTGGAGCTTCAAACTTTCAAACAAAAAATAATGAATACATATAAACAAAAAAAAGGATGATGAGCAACAATTTGCTATTCAATATGAAGCATAAGCTTCAATCAACCCTTGAATTGGTGTATAAGAAATGTTTCATCAAGTGTGTAGGTTGTTAATCTCTAACAACTTTGTCAAATCCAAACCCAAACTTGAAAGGTTGGTTGTTAACATCAAGTGCAAAGTGACAAAAGCAATTGCAATCCTTAGCAAATCCTATCAAATTCAAGCTAAAATGATAAATTGGCATGTCAATGCTTTTACATTTTAAAGTTTAGGGATAAAAAAGCTATTATTATTGTGGGATACAAATTGATTTTTGATTTTCATCAAATTAATACTTGACCTATAAGGGTTTCATTAGCTCTTTATACCATACATATAAGGTATGTAGGTTGTTCATCAAATTTTCAACCAAATTTAGACCTAGTAGGTAGGTTATTAACAAAAGATTAATGTTGGGCAATTTTTAGAATCAAGGAAAAATACTCATTAATTATAACCTAGGTATGTACCCACCAACCTTTTTTTTATTGGAAAAATATAGCCAAATTTTGAAACAAAAATATCCTTGTGAATTTCATTAAAGGAAAATCTAGAAAAAAAAAAGAAAATATCGCAACATTGCATTATTACTAACTAGTTCTATTGCCAATAGGCATAATGCCGAATAAGCCTTATTGCCTAATGTTTCATCTTTTATGTAACATTGATTACCACGTTGTAGCATTATTTTTTTTTGGATGTAGGTTAATTGCCCAAAAGAATTCGATGAACTAGTAGTTTTGCCAACACGATACAGCCGTCATTCAAACTCCATCGCCACTCCCTGTGTTCATTACAATCAAATTTTCACCAATTTAAGCAATGAGTGCTAGGGAGCTGGAATTGCAACAAAATAAGGTTTATAAGTACTACGGTGTAATGTAACAATGGCTTTCTTTGATGGTTGTTGAGGTAGGTTAAAGTTTTATCATTTAATTCATTATTTTGCATTGTTGAAAACCAAAAACGTAGGTAGTGAGTGCGGATTTTTCATCACCAATTGATGGATCGAAAGTCTAAAGTTTGGTAGAAAAATGACATAGAAACATGTATGCATTATAAAACTTTGAACTTTTCTTTTATTTCAATTATACAATGTGCATTATTGTTTTTTTGTTATGATTTCTAGCAAGCCAAACACCTCTAGAATCCCCAGCTCCTCCCCTTTGTTGCAATTCATAAAAGCTTGAAAGCCGAGTTCAACTCTGTGAATACATTGTGTTGTTCCAATCTATGAGAGCTTGAGGTAGTGAGAATTTGAAAGCTCGGTTGAACTTGAAAAACTTGTGTTTTTTTTATTTGTGAAAGATTGAAGTAACGAGAGTGTTATTTGTAGTTTGTGAGATCTCGAGAGCCTAAAAGCTTGAGAAAGTCAATTATGTCAATTTGTGTTCCCATTTGTGAGAACTTGAAGCTATGAAAATTTGAAAGTTTGGTCGAACTTGAAAAACATGTGTTGTTTTGATCTTTGAAAGACTAAAGTAGTGTTGTTTTGATCTATGGGAGATTGAAGCATTGAGAACGTCCTTTGTGATTCATGAGATCTTGAAAGCTTAAGGGCTTGACATAGCTGGATTGTGTTAGTCTGTGTTGTTTCGATTTGTGAAAAACTAAGGTAGTGAGAACCTCCAAGTTTGTGACTCATGAGATCCTGGCATCCTAAAAGATTGAAAGAGCTAACCAAATTTTGTCAGCCTGTGTTGTTCCGATATGTGAAAGATTAAAGCAATGAGAACATTTTTTTACAATTCATGAAATCTTAAAAGCCTAAGTGTTGAGCTTTATCTTTCTTAAGAATTAAAAACATTTGAGTAAGAGTAGTCAACTGAGAAAAACAAAGCCAAGAAATGTAAGAACTAAAAAAGTTCCGATTTGTGAAAAACTAAAGCAATGAAAAGTTTTGATATGTGAGAAATCGAAGTAGTGAAAATCCCTTGCAATTTGTGAAATCCTAAAAGCCTAAAAGCTTGAAAAAACTTTGTCAATTTGTGTTTTTTTGATTTGTGAGAACTTGACACAATGAAAACTGATGTTCCCTTGTTGTAATTCATGAGAGCCTAAGAGTGTAGTCAATCTAGTTTGTTATAATCTATGAGAACCTAAGACAATGAAAACTACTTCCCTTTTGTTACAATTTATGACAACCTAAAAGTTCAGTTGAACTCTGTGATTCTATATTTTTTTGATCTATTAAAGCCTAAAACAATGAGCATTGAGAAGGTAATCCTTCTTCTTGCAATTCATGAGAACCTAAGAACCTAGACCTTAAACCTTGGTCAAATGCTTTGTGTTGTTCAATTGTGAAAGCTTGAAATAATGAAATGCCATGGCATTATCACAAAAGCAAAAGGTAGACAATGTTCTACCATAGTTATTCAAATCTAGTCGAAATGTCGATGGGATTCATCTCCTCTATTGATCCCTCTTAGATTACAACCACCCCCATCTTTTAAGGCAAGTTCTAGTGGAAGCAAAGTTGCTTCCAATTTTAATTTGGCTTGTAACAATCTTGTTGTTAAGTTGGTTTGCCATGGTGGATTGCCCACCTTCGTTGCCCTTGTGCTAGATTTGTTGGAGATTTCTGTTGTTCTAGATGAAGAAAAAGATGTACCCCTATCAAAGAAACCAAAGAATAATTACGACATTTTACACAAATGTAGAAAGGCTTGGTAGGGCTATTCAATTCCCTTAAGCAAAAATGTTAAAAAATGTTCTAGAGAAGTTAATAAGGTGGAATGCATGGTTTGTTCTTTTTTGAAGGGTAAGGATGTGCTTTTAGGGCCAAAAATTGACACTCTTGAAAAACATGTTGGAAAGACAAAGGCTATTCAAGACATGCTTCATCCAGGTAAGAAGAAAGGAGAATGGTACTATAACAAGAAGTGTAATCATGCAAAGAATTAAGTGGTTTACTCTGAACATAGTTACATATCAATTGTTGAACAAATTCAGGGAGGGGTTAAGGGGGAACATGGAAAAAAAAGAAAATTGCCACCATCCTTCACCTATTACAACAAGGCCAACCTATGTTGGAATTTGAAGCTTTGAAACCTTTGTTTTATTTTTTGAATGTTCCCATGATGCCTAGAAATCATCGGAATGATTCTATAAGGTGGGTTATGGTTAAATGCATGCACCAACATGCCATTAAAAAGGTGAAAAAGGTCATTGCAGGTTTGAAGTATCTTGTCCTATCATGTGATAAAGTAACCATGATTGGTAACCAATCCTAGTTTCTATCCACTATTATGTTGTTGCATATTT
>Ga0209208_10005717_pt1 | contig 17265 bp, 11 predicted proteins | sample S1TSphfallax_3_FD_187694 | JGI IMG/M metagenome (GOLD analysis project Ga0209208, IMG submission 187694) | Host-associated microbial communities from peat moss isolated from Minnesota, USA - S1T2_Fd - Sphagnum fallax MG (SPAdes) (version 2) | ecosystem: Host-associated > Plants > Peat moss >... | reverse complement strand
CTTAAAAATGAAGAATCTTTAAATGAAAAGCAAAAAGAAAAATTGAAATCTGTGCAAGAAGTTTCTCCAATTCTAGCTACAATGCATAAACTAAAAGAAGCTTTTAGAGACATTTTTGAAGCAACTAAATCTTGGGGAGAAAGTGTAATTGACTTACTAGATTGGATATACGATGCACGACAATATTTTCCAAAAAGTACAAGTACAATAATTAGATGGTTTGGGGAAGTAGTAGGTTATTTTGATAGTAAAACTACTAATGGTCCCGTAGAAGGAATCAATAATAAACTTAAGTTAATTAAAAGACTTGGATTTGGCTTTAGTAATTTTAAAAATTTTCGATTGCGTTGTTTATTAACCTGGCACTTTACTACTAATTGTCCATAAAATATCTGGAAGAACCTGTTTTTTCAAAAATCAAATACGAGTCCTATAACTGATATTAACAAAGACCCACGTGTTTAGATAAAGTCAACCAACTCAACGCTTCATTGTCGGGTAAATTTTGCACTCCTTGCATATCAAAAATAATCAAAAAATTGATATTTTCTAGTGTGGTAAAATTTACTAGGGAAGACGACTCTCTAGATTAGCCAAGTAAGCCTTGGGGTCTCTGCGAAATCGATACTGTTCAATTCTAGCCTTGTAGTGTTTTTGCAATTGAGAGCGTAATTCGAGCCAAGTATGAATATCAACTTGTGCTAAATCAGATGCAGTGATCGCACAGGCAAGTTTGACAGAACCACGAATAACGAGGGATGCTGAGGGGGCGACGAAGGAGCTAGGATGCACACAGGATAAGCTCCATAGCCCTTAGACATCAGGGACCGTGTCACTTTTGAAGATGCATAATTTGAGTGCCTTGCGAATAAGGTAGTTGAAAGCCCAAATGTAGAGCGTTTTGAGCTATGAGTATAAATACCCAATTGCAAAGGTGACATCCTCCCCATCACGGCATGATTCAAAACAGTCATAAAGCTGTTATCTAAAATCCTCAAGTTGCTGTAATTTATCATGTTTGAAACTTAGCATAGCTATCAGTATTTCTCCAAGGATAATTTGTTTTTGATATTATTATGCTGTGGGGACTTGGTGGCTTTTTTTTGCTCATATTCAGGCCTGTAAGATAAATCTGTTTTCTCATCCATTTTCTGAATATTTATTTAAGCATTATTACTATAAATGTGTTTTTCTATATACTCATGACATTTGGGGTCTGCATATTCACTCTATGATGTAGAAAGCTATAAACAAGATTGATCATTCACTTATCCGTGTAAAATCTATGCAGACAACTCTATTTTGTCCAAAGTCCAATCCCCAGGCAAAGCTACGGTTATTTTGTTTTTCCTTCGCAGGTGGTAGGGCTTTAAACTTTCGCCCCTGGTCTGAAAGTTTCCCAAAAATGATCGAGATTTGTCCAGTGGAATATCCAGGTCGGGGATCTCTGATGGGTTCACAGCCTTTCACCCAATTAAAACCCTTAGTAGAGGCCATTGCCCCGGCTCTTATTCCCCACTTAGATAAACCATTTGCCTTCTTTGGTCATAGTATGGGAGGATTAGTGAGTTTTGAGTTAACCCATTTACTAAAATCTGAGTCTAGTCTAACTCCCTCACACCTTTTTGTTTCTGCTTGCCGTGCCCCCCAACTGCCACCTACGAGGAAACCCATCTACAACCTACCAGAATCTGAGTTAAAAGCAGAACTGCGACGTTTGAACGGCACTCCTGAAGCCGTCCTAGAAAATTCAGAACTTATGGAAATATTACTCCCGATCCTACGAGCAGATTTTGCCGTTGTAGATACCTATGTTTACACCCACAAGCCCCCCTTGGAGTGTCCGATTATCGTCTTTGGTGGTTTGCAAGACCAGGTAGTTAGCTACGCTCAACTAGCAGCATGGCAAGAACAAGCTGTCACCCCCGTATTGTTAAAAATGTTTAAAGGCGATCATTTTTTTCTACACTCAGATCAAACAGCTTTAGTCCAGAGCATACTTCAGGTGTTAGGGAATGAGGAATTTTAAATTTTGGATTTTGAATTAGGGGACAACAGATGCTCCCTTGCCAAGCGTTCTCCCACCCTCTCTAATTTCACACAATGCTTTCAGAACCATTTACTAAAGCCTACCCTACAAGCTGTCCCGGCTTCAGTTGGTACCCCTTAATGGGGTTACTCCTAACAGGAAAGAGGAATAGACGTGTACGGAGTTTTTTTCACAAATCAAATAGGGTTCCCATATTTCCCCTACTCATAATTTGCCGTAAGCTGGTTTAGGAGTTGACTGATGCTCATCAATGAATTAAAAGTAGTATATAATTAGTCACTTCTCCTGATGATTTTTCTACTGTCATGACAGAACAAAGTGTTCAGACCCCAGATGCTGTAAGGTATTCCATTATTGAGGAAAGTTGCCTAGAATTCGCTCTCAGATCTCAATTAAATCCTGAGTCTGTAAAAAGTGATAGGTTGTTGAATTGAACTGAAGAATTTACTTGAAAATAAACACTAACAAACAAGATGGCGAATTTAGATGGTCAAAGTCACAATCCTAATCTCACTGAAATTTTAAATCGGGCTATTAATTCCCCTGATATTAATGTAAGAACTAGTATAAAAAATGATTGTTTACAAGTCACACTAGAATCAGAAAAAATACTTGATGAAAAGTTTTTAACTGAAATTATTCGTCAAGAGTTAACAAGATTAAATCTCAAGTTCATTAGGGTTGTAAAAGTTTGTAAACGAGAGCGAAATCAAGATTTTCTAGACTGGAACCGAGAATTTTATCTTGGTTCATCAAGTTTGAAGGAGATACCAGAACAATCAGAATTCTTGGCAACTTTACGAACATTTAAATTTGCTTCTGTTGTACCTTATAAAGATGCTTTTAATGCCAAACTTTATAGTAGTAATAATGTAAAATTATTGTTATTTTTTGCTTTATTTCCTTTAGCGATTAGTCTCTTGGTTGGCACCGCAGGCCTTGAAGAGGTCGTTTGGGTTTTAGGAATTTATTACTCTTCTATATGGGGATTATTCCTTTACAATCTTATTAAGCCCCCTTACTTTGCTTGGAGTGACATATTTAAATGTATTACATTCACTGGATTTATCGGTACTTCTCTGCTGTTATTTGCTTATAATTTTCCTCCATTGAGTACTCTTTTTGCTGCAACGCAAGAAACAGGGATAATCAGGCTAATTGGCTTTGTACTTGGAGTAGGTCTGCCAGAAGAAACTTGTAAAGGTTTACCAATTTACTTATTTCTATTGCGTACTGGTAAATTAAAAGATCCTTTAACTTCCGCTTTTTATGCAGCAATGTCAGGGTTAGGGTTTGCGATCGCAGAGGGAGTTGAATACTCATTTAGATATGCTGTTGGTCTGACGATGGAGGGACCAAGTTCTCAGGCTTTTGGTATTTATGTACTATCCAATACTATCCGGTTTGTCTCTCTCCCACTTTTTCACGCTATTTGGGCAGGTATTGTTGGCTATTTCTTGGGTTTAGCATCAATTAATCGCTCTCGACAGACTTCTATCATATTCATAGGTGTATCGATATCTGCTGTATTACATGGTCTTTACGATGCTTTCTCAAGTAGTATAATCGGCTTTGGTATTCTCACATTTTCAATCTTATTATTTGTTGCCTATCTAAGGCGTAGTGAACAAATGGTCGCGGAAATGCTACAAGCAGAACTAGATCATCAAAATCAGGGACGGTAAATTCTGTACTTGACATTCCGGAGGTTATTTTGGGCTGTTTTACCGAAGAAAGGCTCCCTTCTTGTTCTTGCTGGAGGAAGAAAATAGATTTTTTGCCGTCTGCCAAGCGGGTTTAAAGCCCCTAAATTTATTGATGAAAAACTAAAAAATCTGAATTTCGAGACGCGTAGTGCCAGAAATACTAAGTCCTTATTAAATCCCTTAAATTTATTTATGGAGATTCATAGTTACCTCCTTAATTTCCTTGATTTTGTACTCTCAACCTATTCCTCAAGTCCCGCTTCTCCCTACGTCCCATACAAAGTCTTCTTGTTTTGGGCAATTTAACTGGAGTTAGTATCTATAAATAAAAATCTTTTGCATATAAATGATCCATGAGGATGATAACACCTCCTAAAATTTATCAGGTAAAAGACTCCCAACTATATTATACAAAATTTCCTCCCAAAATACGCTAAAATGTTATAGCAAACCCTGACTCAAAAATCCTCCCTGATAAGGGGGAGAACACCTCAAAGGAGAAGCTAAAAATGCTAGATCAATATCGGCAGCACGTAGCCGAACGTGCCCAACTTGGTATTCCTCCTCTACCACTGAATCCGCAACAAACATCTCAACTATGCGAATTACTGAAAAATCCACCTCAAGGGGAGGGAGAGTTCTTATTACACTTATTGCGCGATCGCGTTTCCCCTGGTGTAGATGCCGCAGCTTATGTTAAAGCTGGATTTCTCAGTGCCATTGCTAAGGAGGAAACCACAAGCCCCCTCATCTCCCCCGTAGAAGCGGTGGAATTATTGGGGACAATGATCGGCGGCTACAACGTGCAATCCTTAATTGATTTACTGCAATTTCCCGTAGCCGCCAACGCCGCCACGGCCCTCAGCAAAATCCTGTTGGTGTATGATGCCTTCCACGATGTTCTCGAACTAGCAAAAACCAACCCCTTTGCCAAGCAGGTAATTGAATCTTGGGCAGAGGCACAGTGGTTTACTAACCGTCCCACCCTACCAGCAGCCATCACCGTCACCGTATTTAAAGTGGCTGGTGAAACCAACACCGATGACCTATCCCCCGCCCAAAGTGCCACCACCCGCCCCGATATCCCCCTCCATGCTCTGACAATTCTAGAGTCACGGCAACCGGGCAGCCTGGCCACTATCGCTGAGTTAAAGCAAAAAGGCTATCCAGTTGCCTACGTTGGAGACGTGGTGGGTACCGGTTCCTCCCGTAAATCCGCCATTAACTCGGTACTATGGCACTTGGGTGATGATATTCCCTGTGTGCCCAACAAACGGGCTGGGGGTTATATTCTAGGAGGAGCCATCGCCCCTATCTTTTTCAATACAGCTGAAGATGCCGGTGCCCTACCGATTCAGTGCGACGTCACCCAATTAGAAACAGGGATGGTAATCACCATTCATCCCTACAAAGGTGAAATCACCAACGAAGCCGGAGAAGTTATTTCTCGCTTCATCCTCAAACCCGACACCATTTTAGATGAAGTCCGCGCCGGGGGACGCATTCCGCTACTCATCGGCCGCACCCTCACCGACAAAACCCGCCAAGCCCTTGGTTTACCACCCAGCCCTATCTTCATCCGTCCTCAACAACCCAGTGACACAGGTAAAGGCTACACCTTAGCACAGAAAATCGTGGGCAAAGCTTGCGGCTTAACTGGTATCCGTCCGGGGACGGCCTGCGAACCCATCATGACCACTATCGGTTCCCAGGACACCACAGGTCCTATGACCCGTGATGAATTGAAGGAACTAGCCTGTCTGGGTTTTAGCGCCGACTTAGTCATGCAGAGTTTTTGCCACACCATAGCCTACCCCAAACCCGTAGATATTCAAACCCACCACGAACTACCAGACTTTTTTGCCCAACGCGGTGGTGTTGCTTTACGTCCCGGCGATGGCATTATTCACTCTTGGCTAAATCGGATGCTGCTACCAGATACAGTGGGGACAGGTGGTGACTCCCACACCCGTTTCCCCTTAGGGATTTCCTTCCCTGCTGGTTCCGGGTTAGTGGCCTTTGGCGCCGCCCTCGGTGTGATGCCCTTGGATATGCCAGAATCAGTTCTCGTCCGCTTCCAGGGAGAATTACAACCCGGCATCACCCTGCGAGATATTGTCAATGCTATTCCTTTAGTGGCAATTCAAAAAGGTTTACTGACAGTAGAGAAGCAGAATAAGAAAAATGTCTTCTCCGGGCGAATTTTGGAAATCGAAGGGTTGCCAGATTTAAAAGTAGAACAAGCCTTTGAATTTACCGATGCTTCCGCCGAACGCTCCTGTGCTGGTTGTACAATTAAGCTGAGTACTGAGACAGTTGCCGAATATCTGCGTTCCAATGTGGCACTGTTAAAAAACATGATTGCACGAGGCTATCAGGACCAAAGGACTATACTCCGGCGCATCCAAAAAATGGAAGCATGGTTAGCTAATCCAGTGCTGCTAACTGCCGATGCTGATGCTGAATATGCAGAAATCATCGAAATTGATCTGACACAGATCAAAGAACCAATAGTTGCCGCCCCCAACGACCCCGATAATGTAAAACTATTATCCGCAGTTGCCAATGATCCGGTACAGGAAGTATTTGTTGGTTCTTGTATGACTAATATTAGTCATTATCGGGCAACAGCCAAGGTTTTAGAAGGTGCAGGACCAGTACAAACCCGCCTATGGATTGCCCCACCAACCCGGATGGATGAACACCAATTAAAAGAAGAAGGTGTGTATAGCATCTTCGGCGCTGCCGGCGCTAGAACTGAGATACCAGGTTGCAGTTTATGTATGGGTAATCAGGCCAGAGTCGCCGATGGCACGACGGTATTTTCCACTTCAACCCGCAACTTCAGCAATCGCATGGGGAAAGATACCCGGGTGTATCTTGGTTCGGCAGAATTAGCAGCAGTTTGTGCCTTGTTAGGGCGCGTTCCCACGGTACAGGAATACATGGACATTGTGTCCCAAAGGATTAACCCCTATTCTGAAAATCTGTATCGGTATTTGAATTTCGATCAAATTGCCGACTTTGAAGACGAGGGGAGGGTTTTGGTGACTCGCTAAACAAAATGCTGAAATCCCTGATTAAGAGTCACAACTTGGTCAGGAAATTCTCCCTCCCTGTCATGCAAAATTACTGTTGATCCTGGTACAACCCTACCAATAATAGCTGCACCATCACCCAATTGTGGCACTTGAGCAGCTGCTAAATCCTGTGGTAAACACAGCACTAACTCAAAATCTTCGCCACCGTATAAGGCATACTCCCGTGCTTGTGCTGCGGTTAACCAGTGGGCAAAAGCAGTTGGTATGGGAATTTGCCGCCATTCCAAGACAGCACCAACACCACTAGCCCCACAGATTTGTACTACAGCATCTGCTAACCCATCACTACTATCCATCCCAGCCACACCAGGGTACTGGAGTTTTGGTAGTACGTCCAGTCGAGGTTGGGGACGCTGGTGGGATCTGATTAAAGCTACCCTTTCGCTAGTTGACAGGTTTTCCCCTAACTCCGGACGTAGCAGTAATTCTAAACCCCCACGGGAAGCACCGTGCACCCCTGTGACAATGATTGCATCTCCCACACGAGCAGCTGAACGGCGGATGATTGAGTTGGGGAGAACCTGACCAAAGGCGGTAACTGCTAGACTGATTACAGGCGATCGCACAATATCGCCACCGACAATAGGTGTATGATAATTTTGCAAGCACTCTATCATGCCCTGGTACAGTCGTTCTACCCAACTCACCTTTACATCTCCTGGTAGTCCTAAGCCGATAGTAATTCCCAGGGGGAAAGCCCCCATTGCCGCTAAATCCGATAAATTGGCAGCAGCGGCTCGCCAACCAGCATCTTCGGGACCAGTAGTCACATTGCTAAAATGCACGCCATCAACCAGTACATCCGTACTTACAACTAGGGATGTACCAGGTACAGTTATTAGCACTGCCCCGTCGTCCCCAACTATATCTGGAGGACAGAAGGACTGTAATCTAGCTAAAAGGCCTTGTTCGCCAATATCTTTGACTCGTATGCAGGAGCATTTCTGTTCCACAATTACTACCTACTCAGATAATCCGCAAGTATTTAATTAAAGTAGTCACGACACTAGGGAAAATACGCATATTTAAAATATGCAGACTCCTATGATAGAGGCATTTCTATTGTTATTCAGCAGAAACTCACAGCCTAAATGGCTAAGAAGCAAATAAATTCCCCCCTTTGGCAATTGAAGAAGACATTTACCCAATGTTAAAATTAGGTAAAACTCAGGATAGACAAGGAGAAAGATATTGATATTATTACTGATATATAGCATTGTAGAATATTCCTTTTGAGGATTTATAAAAAATGGTAAAAAAAGATACAATACACTTATTGGAAAAACAGGACTCTGACCCGAATCATAGTCTACCAACAAAAGCAGAAAGCGATGAACAACATCTCCTAATTATTGAAGATGATCAAGGTCGCAAAGAGTTTCCTTTAGAAGAGTCATTTTATAGTATTGGCAGAAATACTGATTGCGATATCCGGTTAATATCACAGTTTGTCTCCCGGCATCATGCAACATTAATCAGGGTTCCAAAACAGGATAGTAGTGAGAACTATTATTATCAAATCATTGATGGTGATCTTCAAGGAAAGCACAGCGCCAACGGTTTACTAATCAACGGTCACAAGATGTCAGGACACAAGTTGAAAAATGAAGATGAGATCGTTTTTGGACCTCAAGTGCGTGCTATTTATTACTTGTTGAAAAAATGTGAATATTTGGGGCATACGGATGCTAGCGAGTACGATATTACATTGATTAACCCTGCGGCGAATGAGAATTAAATATTTAAGGAGGCAGCGATGAATCCCCATAAATACATGGTTCTTCCGGTAATTTTATGGTAGAGCCAATAATGCATTGAAAACGGTAAAAGCCTTGTTCTGTAAGGGTTTAAAGCTATCAGGTAACAAACCTTTGGTATTGGGTTCCATAAAAGAGACGGAAGAGCCAAATAAATTTAGGGGATTTAATCAGGACGTAGCATTTCTGGCGCTACGCGTCTCGAAATCCAGATTTTTTGGGTTTTCATCAATAAATTGTCAGGATTCAGACCCTGTGGCAGAGCGCAAAAAATATATTTTCCGACTCCAGCAAGAACAGCAAGGGAGCCTTTCTTCGGTGAGGGATTAGTCCTATAACTGGAGTTTTCAAGAGTGACCGAGCCAATCTTACCTCAAGCCCCAACATCGACGGTATGGGGTTAATCTAAAATCCAAAATCCAAAATTGAGTGACTGTACCTTCTTAGCAATCTCTCGGTTATTAGCAGCAGTGGCAATTAACAGCAGAACCTCTTTCCCTCCTGACAAATCCAAGCTCCCCAATAAAAAGGATGCTCTAGGGGTGTGTCATCTTCTTGACAATTAATTTTACTATCTACGCTTAACTCTATAACATCTAATAATGTTTTTAATACCTCCCAACCCAGAGTAGACTGTCGTAATTCTTTTACAGTAATGTTGCGTATATAATTCTGAGCAGAATGTAGAGCCTCGACTCGATCCATACCAAATTGCAAGTTATCAAAGAAACGCTCCATCAGGAGAGCCGTGGCTTTGTCAGGAACTGCCCACAGACTCATCACTAAGGTTTTTGAACCTGCCACGGCAAAGGCACGACGTAGTCCAAATACACCTTCACCAATCTGAATATCTCCTCTGGCAGTATCACAGGCACAAAGAACTGTTAATTCATTGGCCCACAAATCTAAACTGGCAATATCTTGAGCAAATACAAAGCCTGTGCCTGCATCTTTTGGGAGTTCACCACCAGATAACCAGGTATTAGCACCAGCTAAGGCTAATCCAGAACGCAACATGGGATTTTCTACTCTGGTTTTTCGCAGATGTTTCATACTGATCTGAGTCACTGGTTGTGGTTCAGCATCGGTTTGGAATAAGCCATGGGTCGCAATTAGCATGATCCGGGGACACTCACTACCCATGAGACGGGATGAGAGTGCTTCTGCACCTAGGTATAATTTGGCATCTGGGAGTTTTTTAGCCACGCTTTCTCCCAAAAGCCTTGTACCAGGGGTGGGGAAGAAGGGTTTGATGGGGAGGGGTATCTTGTTACTGTCTGGATCTGCTGTTAAATCAAAATCAGGGTCGGCAATAATTAATGGTACAGAACTGGAACCTGTTGGGAGCTGAATTTTGCTCCGGAGGATTTCTCTGCCGACACTGAGATAACTAATAGTATACTCATCCATTAATAGATGTGACTCTGTAGTACCCCAAGGTAATATTTGAAATGGAACTAAGTTTAAATTACCATCAGGTGCAATAATTAGATGTTTGCATTCTTTTACTAAGTCGCGGATGGGGTGGAAAAGTGCTTGACTAAGTTGAATAGCAGGTGTGGGATTATATGGTTTGATTTGTAGGTTTGGTGTCTGACCATTTTTACTCCAAGCTAATGTGGGTTGGGTATCTTCGGATGTTTGTAAGCGAAATACCTGAATTAGTTGATCGATGGTTGCTGCTATTCCTAAATCTACCATTTGGATGGTGTTGGGTTGTCTACTTCTGCACACAAAGGCTAGGTATCGAGGTGGATGCCATTGTGTTTCCCCCTGTGCATGGATGGCGAGGAAATCAAATGGGTCGAAGCGGACAAACTCGACTAAAATTGAGTCAGTGGGTAGTGCTTGGGCGATCGCTTGACGATCAAAGTCGAACTCCGATAACTGAATTTCTGGTACTTGTAAGGCTAGTTGTTTTTGTAAATAGTTATACTGAGTTTGTAGTTGGGCTAATTTTTCTCTGTAATGCATTCCCCCAGTTCCGGACTGGGGGATAGAAAAGGTTAGGTGTATGATTTGGGTGTTTAAATCACTCAGATGACGCAACTGTTCTTGTAGTTGCGGATAACGTCCACTGTAAAGTGCGGCGTTTTGAGATGCTAAGGCCGAGGCTGTTAGAGCTTTACGTTGGAGGACAAAATCAAAGGCTGCCAGTTTTGCACTATCTGAATTAAATAGGTGTCTGTGGACTAGGGAGAGAAAGAGATCGAAATCGGTTCTGATTTTTTTTAGGAAGGATAAGCGATCGTTTTCCGAACTAAAGGCAAATATATTCCGAATAATTTTGTTATTAATTTTACCCCCTTGGATACGACATAATAAAGATTCCTCAGCCCGATTAGTGGCAGCTAAGAGGGTAGCCAAATTATTTAAACTAAATGCCACATCGGGATGTTCCTCCCCTAACAAACGTCTTCTCATGGTCAAAGTTTCTAAATACTTCTGTTCTGCTTCTTGGTAGCGTCCCAAGGAAAAGTACAATTGTCCTAAATTATTCAAACTATTAGCAATTTGGATGTGTTCTTCACCTAATAATAACTTTCTCAGGTTTAATGTTTCTAAATGTAGCTGTTCGGCTTCTTGATAACGTCCTTGGAAATCATAAATTACAGCGAGGTTATTCATGCTAATGGCTACCTGTGGGTGTTCATTACCAAAGACACTTTTAACCAGTGCTAATGCTTCTAAAAGTAATGACTCTGAGCGGTCATATTGATTTAAATCATCATATAATACTGCTAAATTGTTGAGACTAGTGGCAATAGAGGGGTGACGCTCCCCTAATAAGCGTTTTTTCATTGCCAAACTTTGTAGATGTAATTGTTCCGATTCCGAGTATCGTCCCTGGATGCGGTAAAGTGCTGCTAACTGGTTTAAAGCATCGGCAATAATTGGATGCTCATTACCTAGGAGTTTTGTGTGAATTTCTAAAACTTGGAGATATTTTTGTTCGGTTTGGGAATAATTTCCTTGGGCTTCATCAAGTCCTGCCATATCATTTAAAAGATGGGCAATTGATCGATGTTCTTTTCCTAATAATCTCTCTAGGGTGGGTAATGCCTGTGAATATTGTTCCTCTGCTTCCTGATAACGTCCTTGATATGTAAAAACTGCTGCCAAATTGCTTAAACTCTCGGCAATATCAGGGTGTTCCCAACTAAGTAAACGCTTTCTTAGCGCATACGCTTCTCGATACTTCTGTTCAGCTAATAAATAGTTGCCTTGAATTAGATAAACATCTCCCAAGTGATCTAAACTATTGGCAATATCCGAATGCTCTTCACCCAACAGCCGTTTTCTCATTGCTAATACTTCTAAATACTTATCCTCTGCATCTAAGTAACGTCCCTGTTCTTCATAAATCCCAGCAATATTACTGTAAATATACGCTATATATGGATGTTCATCACCTAGATGTTTATGACAAATTGCTAATGATTCTAAAAACTTGATTTCAGCTTCTGGGTAGCGTCCTTGGGCATCATACAATTTTCCCAAATTATTCAGGCTGCTAGCGATATCAAGATGCCCTTCTCCGAACAATTTTGTTTTCATGTTCAGGGCTTCTAACTGCATTTTTTCAGCATCTGCATAGCGTCCTAATGATGTGTAAATAGCGGCTAAATTAGTTAAAGATTGAGCAATGTCAGGATGTCCATCACCAAACAAACTTCTTCGCATTGCTAAAGCTTCTAAATGCACTTGTTCGGATTTTAAATATTGTCCTTGTTCTCCGTAGATTTCGGCTAAATTGTTTAAAGTAGTAGCAACTTCAAAATCTTCTTCACCAAAACATATTTTCCACAATTCTAAGGCTTCTAAAAATAGTTCTGCTGCTGCTGGGTAGTTGCCTTGAGCATGATAGAGTACTGCTAAATTATTTACGGATTGAGCTACGTCAGGATGTTCAGAACCAAAAAGTTTTTTTCTAATATTTAAAGTTTGTAGATATAAAGGCTCGGCTACCGAGTAATGTCCTTGAAGGCGATGTAATTCGGCTAGATTATTCAAGCTGTCACAATATACAGAATTATCAGTTAATTGTTGATGTACACCTATATCTATAGCTTGTTGGGCAATAGTCATCGCCTCTTTAAAATTACCTTGTCCAGCTAGTTCTACTACTTTTAAATTAAGTTGCACTAATTGGTTAATATTTTTTTCCATAGCCCCTGAATAAATTAACAATCAGGAAAACAGTTTAGGTTATTGTGATCATCTCAAATACATAACTCCCCGGATTCTTGGCACTGCTACGAACCTACCGACAAGTCAACAACCCCTGCTGCTGACTACAAAAAGGCTGCAAACTATCGGGGACTGATCTACCCGGTTTAGGGAAGTGCCATCGGCAACTAACCCAAGAATGGTCAGGGATTGCACACCCGGATGACATTATTTGGTTAGTCATAAAGTACTATACCCCATCGGGAGCATATCACTAATGCATAATTTAAGGGACTTGGCAAGGAGGTAGTTGAAAGCCCGTAAGTAGAGCGTTTTTAACCATGAGTATAAATACTCATTTGCAAAGGTGACATGCTCCCTACCCCATCCCCATTGCGATCGCTATAAAGCGGGGGCTACGGCTACGCATTGCACCATAAAATAGTTTTGCTTTCACAACTGAACAAACAGCAACATCATTGGGTGATATTGTTTTTAATCGTTGCTGTATATTAGACATGGGAAGATACTCTTATCAGATAAACACCTTTTATCAAGAGGTTTTGAGACATGCTATCCCTGGAAGCTGAGGCTAAATCATGCCATCAACGCACAGAACCCTTATTCTTTCTCTACACCCCGTTACGGTTCGGGTGGAGACCTTAGGGTTCTTCGGGTAAAGCCACTTAGCATTATTATCAAATAATGGATTGAAAACGATTAAAGCCTTGTTCTGCAAGGGTTTAAAGCTATCAGGCAACAAGCCTTTGGTATTGGGTTCCATAAAAGAGACAGAAGAGCCGACTTTAGTAATAAAGTTTTAAAAATATTCTTCATAAACTTCAATCAAACTATCATGAAAACCCCATCCTGTGCTTGATGTATCTGATGTAATTTTTCGACAACGTTGTTGAAAATTTTCTTTTAAATTCGATTTGATAATAAGTTCTACAGCCTGCTTATATACCCCTTCCATACTAAGATAAAAAGGCTCATCAATATCACCATAAGCATTGGTAAATTTGACTCCTTGCTCTACATAGAAAATCATTATATCAATCAAAGCTGCATCTGTTTGACAGATCTTTTTGTAGTCAGAAATAGCTTTTTTTGCCACAGCTAGTCTAGCTCTACCCAAGCCCCGACTGGGAAAAAACTCCGACTCAATAATTTTTTTATACTTGGCAATAATTTCTGTATCTTCTTGGGAATAGAGTTTAATTTGGTAATAATCTTTTACTGATGGAAATTTCTTAAATAGTTCAGCAATATCTGAAATCAACTCTTCTTGAGAACATTTCTTCAGATATTGTTTGAGATCATTAAGATTGATTTTTGGTTGTGTCATGTTTAAACTTCCGTTAAATTGATCAGAATTAACAGCCCATTAAATGATTAGTCCATGTGTGCTACCCCATAGGGTGCTGTAAAATTTTAAATTGGTGGCAGATGATGCTCCCCAAGGGAATCCGGGTTGTGTAATGGGGTAAATTGGAGGCTAGGGCAGCTGCGTTGTTTTAGAATTAGCCTTCTAACAGGAGTAGTGTACTAGCTGTGAAGAAATTTTACAGCTTGGTAATGCGGGAAGTTATCAATTATTTATACCAACCTACAGTCCCCGAATGTAGAGAACCTCCTGCAATTTTTTACCTTACTTCATATTCTGTGTATATAACATTACAGTCCATATTATTACTGATAAAATTGCATAATTGACTGAGATGGTTTTCTGTTAACTCCAGTGGTTCATCATTGGGTTGAGGCAACCAATCTAAATTAGGTATTTCTGCCGTAATTATGGCAAAAACTATTTCTTTACCAGGTACCCCCTCAATTTGAAACGACTTCATCGGTGAATCTGCCTGGGGTAAAACTGTTCTACCCTGATTCAACTGGGTTTGGGGTGCAAAACACGAAGGACAAAAACACCACACTTTTCCGGATGTATCTTTTTGTATAAGTAATAAATACCCTGCACTCTCCATATTAATTTCAAACCGAATGCGACTCCCCAAGGGGACAGACTTTTCATAGATACTGCTAGCCTGCCTACTCCACCCTAATGTTTCTTCTTTAACTAACACCAAACCCATTTTTTCCGTAGGGGACCCCAATGATTGTAGTTGCTGCCAAATTTCTGCCAGGGTTGTAGGTGGCTGTTTTTGGTTGTCTGCTGTGGTGATATCTTGCCAATCTAAGTCCAGCATCGTGCAGATTTCGATGAAGATATGATAACTGATAGGTACACGGTTAAAAAATTTACTAATAGTTGCCCAGGAGGCGACCTGAACATCATCAGCTAATGCTTGTTGAGTCCAGTTTTTACGAATAAGGGCATACCTGGCTTTTTCAATACCTTTTGGTGATGCTACCAATGTTCTTTTCGCCATGATGAGAGAAAAGTAAAGGATTTTTGAGTAAATTATATACCAACTTATACCCCAACGCAGAATCTTATACAGGTGATTATATAACTGCTAGTGAAAATTAAGTTAAAAGCAAACGTCAATTTTTGACTTAATCATGTTCACCATTGAGCAACTGTATTTCGCTTGGAGTCAAGTCCGAGGGGGAAGTCGTAGTGCTGGTGTCGATGGAATTACTGTTGATTTATTCGCATCCTCAGTTGATGAACAGTTAACTATTTTGTTGCGTCATTTACAACAGGAATCTTATCGTCCTAGCCCCGCTTTAGGATTTTATTTAACTAAAAAAACAGGGGGTAAGCGTTTAGTTGGTATTCCCACAGTGCGCGATAGAATTGTACAACGGCTGCTTTTAGAGGAGTTATATTTTCCTCTAGAAGAAACATTCGTTGATTGTAGCTATGCCTATCGTCCGGGACGTAATATTCAACAAGCAGTCCAACAATTGTTTACTTATTATCAGTATCGTCCGGCTTGGATTATTAAGGCTGATATTGCTCAGTTTTTTGATAATTTATGTTGGGCTTTGCTCTTCCATAATTTAGAAGCTTTGCACTTAGATGGTAGAATCTTGCAGTTACTAGAACAGCAAATCAAAGCAGGAATTATGATTGCTGGGAAGTACATTAATTTCGGTAAAGGTGTATTGCAAGGTGGAATACTTTCTGGTGCCTTAGCTAATCTATACTTGACTGCCTTCGATAGAAAGTGTCTGAGTAATGGAATTAATTTAGTCAGGTATGGAGATGATTTTGGTGTGGTTTGTGGTAGCTGGTCGGAAGCTAACCGTACCCTCGACAAAATCATAGCTTGGTTGGGAGAACTCTATCTGACTTTGCAATCGGCAAAAACACAGATTTTTACCCCCAATGAAGAACTGACATTTTTAGGCTATCGCTTTGCCAATGGGAAGGTGTATGCACCACCACCACCGGAACCTAGGCTGGAAGGGGAATGGTTAGTTAATGCTTCAGGTACCCCTTATTTTCGCCCCAAGGAACGACCATTCAAATTTGTTTCCCGTCCACCAAAGGCTTGTGATATCAGCAAGCCAGTCAGTTTTCCCCGCGCAGCCATATCTCATCTTTGGCAGGAATCTATGACAACATTATATATCACAGATCAAGGTGCTTATTTAAGCGTCAAGAATCAACAGTTTCAGGTTTTTTATCAACGGGAATTAAGGATTAAAATTCCTGTGGTACGAGTGACGAATATAGTGTTATTTGGTTGTTGTAATGTGTCCCATGGTGCGGTGAGTGTGGCATTACAGCGTCGGATTCCGATTATGTATTTATCCCAGAAGGGTAGATATTTTGGGAGGTTGCAGACTGAGGGAGAGGCGAAGGTGGAATACTTGGCGCGTCAAGTAGAGTGTTCGCAAAATCCTGAATTTACCAGGAAGCAAGCAGAGGCTATAGTTTGGGCTAAATTACATAACTCGCGGAATTTATTGATGCGCTTAAATCGGCGTCGCAATTCTCCAGAAATCGATGAAACTCCCGTGTTAGCAGCTATTAAACATTTAGACATTTTGATGGACAAGTTATTTTTTGCGGAAACGATGGATGCACTGCGAGGATATGAAGGACAAGGAGCTACTACATACTTTCAAGCCTTAGGAACTTTGTTTATCGGTCCCTTTCAATTTGAAAAGCGTACTAAGCGTCCACCAAAGGACCCCATCAATAGTATGATGAGTTTGGGTTACACCCTGTTAAGTCAAAATGTCCATTCCTTCATCCAAACGGTGGGGCTACATACCCATTTTGGTAATTTGCATGTCCCCAGAGATAATCATCCAGCTTTGGTTAGTGATTTAGTTGAGGAATGGAGGGCACAATTAGTTGATTCTCTGGTTGCCTATCTGGTAAATTCTCAAATTTTTACAGCAGATGATTTCACTTTACCAGATGAACGGGGAGGGGTATATTTTCAGCCTCATGCACTGAAGAAGTTTCTCAAGCATTGGGAGGAGAAGTTACAATCAGAACTAACACACACGCACACTGGACAAAAATTGGCATACCGTCGCTGTATCGAGTTACAGGTACG
>Ga0209208_10005716_pt1 | contig 17266 bp, 12 predicted proteins | sample S1TSphfallax_3_FD_187694 | JGI IMG/M metagenome (GOLD analysis project Ga0209208, IMG submission 187694) | Host-associated microbial communities from peat moss isolated from Minnesota, USA - S1T2_Fd - Sphagnum fallax MG (SPAdes) (version 2) | ecosystem: Host-associated > Plants > Peat moss >... | reverse complement strand
AAATAATTATTTTAACTACACTATAATTTTTCCAAATTTTTAATTCAGGTTTGAAATTATAAATTACAGAGTGTGAATAATTATGTTCAATTAGAAAATAATTATGCACATAATAATTAATTCTTATCTGAAGTAATTGCAATGATTTTAAAGTAATGTCACATCAATTACATTAATTATTTTTTTCTAATATAAGAATATAAATTAAACAATATACAAATTTATGTTATAATAATTATTATTTAGTGTAACTTAGATTTAATAAAAATAATCATTTATAATTATTTATAAAAATGATTTATAGGGACAACACCAGTAGAAAAAACCCTTAAAACTCAATCAATAATTTTTTGAATTAAAATACAAATTTAAGATTCCAAAATAGTAATGCATAATTCAAATATCAATTTTTAGATCAAATAAGTTTTTCGAAGTTAAATAACAACTTTCAGAATTGAAATGTCAAATTTTAGATTCAAATAATATATTCAAAACTAAAATGTCCATTTTAAGACTTAATTAATAATTTTCTGACTTGAAATATTAATTTCGAGAATCCAAAATAATAATTTGGAATTCAAATTTCAACTTTCAAGTCAAGTAATTTCTTAAAATTTTCATTTAAAACTTCAGAATTCAAATATCAAATTTCAAGTTCAAATAAAAATATTTAAAATCAAAATGTTGATTTTTAGATTCAATATATTTTTTTGAATTTAAATAACAATTTCTATAATTGAAATGTCAATTTTCAGATTCAAATAACAATATTCAAAATTGAAATGTTCATTTTTAGACCCAATTAATAATTTTCAGACTAGAAGTATTAATTTTGAGAATCCAAAATAATAATTTGGAATTGAAATTTCAAGTTCAAATCAAATGATTATTTCAAATTTGAATGCAGAATTTTCAGAGTTGAAATATAAATTTCCATATTCATATAAAAATATTCGAAATTAAAATGTCCATTTTTATAATCAATTAATACTTTTCTGAATTGAAATACTAATTTTTGGATTCGAAAATATTAATTTTTGAATTCAAATATCAAATTTTAGATCAAAAAGCCTTTTTGAATTTAAATTGAAAATATCATATTCAAATCAAAAATTTGAAATTCAAATAATGTTTTAAACAATTAAAATAACAATTTTCAGATTTGAATAAAAAAATTCAAAGTTCAAATATTAATTTTGAAATTCATTATATGAACAATATACATACGTATGCATATTATATATATATATATAATATTAGTACATACATTAAAATACACCCCTATGTCATTGTAGAATACCTTTAGGATGCAACTAATTTGGTGACTATTGCAACTAATGAGACATATCAACCTATTAATGGATGAAAATAAATGTAAAATTGATCCAACCAATAGGATGAAATTTCTAATAGTTGCATCATAGTTGTGAGAATGACCAAAATAATTGAAATTTGGTCTTATAGTTGCAAATATTCTCAAATCTAGTCACAAACGACTACAAGTCGCATGTAGTCGTAAATGGAGTGGTTACATTTTGGCTGATTTCTACTAGTGCTACAAGCACAAAAGTTTTACAATCTTATTTTGATGCTTGTTACTACATTGCTTGACTTTCTTGTTGTTGTTCTTTGTCCTATTTCATTCCACTCATTACATGCCTAGATTGTTATTTCCCCAATTCCTTTAATTTACTCTAGTGTTTGATTTTGTTCTTATTGATTCAAATCCATTTAAGTTCCTTCACTAGTATTCCTTTGCCCTTTGTAACATGGTGAGATTTCATGTTATTGGATGTTTAAACCTCACCATCATGGTAGACAAATCAAGGATGGCCATTGTCTCTGAACATTGTCATTGCGCTATGTTTGCTTTTCATCCAAGTTTTTTACATATATCTAAGGATGTCTCTTATGATTCTACTAATTTTGTCTTAAGTTCTTTGTACCAAATCCTATGACATTTTCGCAAGGGAGACAACAAATAGTTGGTTATGGTGGTTATTGCATTGTTGATGATAGCTTGACTCATAATTCTCAAGAGACCATCTTGATGGTAGGAATTGTAGGTTCTGTGGTCAAGATTGTGATGCAAAAATTCAAAATTGATGATACTCTCCATCAATGTTTTGATGCCATAGTGTCCTTTATTTTCATTGAATTGTTTGATTCCTCAATGGGTGAGGACTTGACAACACCTCCTTCATTGATGAATTCATTGAAAGGCATTTTTAAGTTTGGAGATTCTTTGTTGTTAGAGCCATCCACCCGTGTGGGGAGGATACAATCTGTTGCTTTTTGTTTACATTCAATGGTGTTGCCAAGATAAACTCCAATGAGTTACGAACTTTGGATTATGACAAAGTCTTTTTTTCAAAAAGTCCAATTCTTGCTAATTGCTTTCGATGGGGACCTTTTGTTTGAATTTTTGCCTAGTTATTCAAATCTTCACAACCCTTCCCAAATGCAAGGCATAGACAAAAAATATGATGGCCATGCTTGGAGTATGGTCACAACCAATATAAAAAATTCATTTGGGCTTTAGCTTCAAGAAGGTTCATTGCTTTAGTCACTTAGAATGTGTGTAAGATAATTGTGAAAGCTTCTTACATTCTACCACTCACAATGAAACATTGTAATGTGGTGAACATGTTCATATTCTAGTCTTAGGTCAAATGACAATGATTCCCTCCTCTTCCTCACTTGGATGCAAATTTTGTCATTCTCCTCCCTTCTATGTCATTGATTACAATGGGCGAATCTAGTATGTTGTGCATAGACTTCAATCTATGTCCAGAGCAATGATTCATCTTGGTGTTCACAACCATCATGTTGCAGACGGAAAATGTTGAAAGTCGGTTGAGGAAACTAAAAGGTTGATCACACACCTAATGCAAATATCTTTTCAATTTCCCTAAATGCTAGTAAGACCTTTTTAGCAAGTTACTTGCTTGATGATTCTAGCAATGGCATGCTGGAGTTTCTAAAGGGTGAGCAGCTAGAGCACATCCAAGACAAGTTTTGTGAACTTCACTTTCCCAAGGTTTGTAACCTTGTTGCTTCTTTCAAGTGTAATTCAGGAGGTGGTTAATTATCGATAGCATACTCAAATTGAAGTCCAAGAATTAGTATGACTACATCTAGGAGTGTTGTTTCCCAAAACAAGTTCATGGACAGAAGGTGTTCATTTTCAAAATGTTGATAAATGGTGTCAAAAGTGGAGTCAACCTCGTCACACAAATGTAACCTACAAGGGATATGTAAAACGTTTGGATCATGTTTGATCATGTGAAGCATGTTGTTGGTTGGACAACTATGGCTTGTCATGTGTATGATCCTATTTATTGTAAAATGTTAACCATAGTTGTTTGTGATATGTAGTTTGTGGACACCAAAGCTCAATGACAAAGTTTAATGAAATGATGTTGAAGCACAAGTTTCCAACACCCAATTTCAAAGGATTCATGGTTGACACCGCACAAGCGAATTGGAACATTGTCAAAATCGTTTATGGTTCTAGGGACCCCTTTGTCAGGATGGTTGATAAGAAGTGCACCTATTTATTCCATTGGAGTCATTCACTCGATAAGCACACCAAACAACTTATCAAACCTAAGTTGCAAAATGAACGCAAGGCTCTTTTCCACCAATATAAAAATGCCAAATTGCCTGCAAATTTTGATAATCATTATGCTTCATTTGTTCATGGTGGCTATTAGTTGGGGCTACTTTTGAAGCAAGTGTCCACGAGCTTAACAATTGGCTTAGCTTTTGGCATTTTTGAATCAAATAATGGGGAGGTTTCATGGTCCATGTGAGTACTTCTTTTATGAACTTCCTATGTCTTTCCTTCTTTTCTGTGCATTCAAAACTGTAACATCTCCATTTTCATTGAACTTTCATTTGTAGTTTATTTATTTCTTTGTTGCAACATTTCAGGTTTTTCTAATGATTATTTTCCTTTGATTTGCAGAAGTTTAATGATGAAGAGTGGGTGGACATGCCCACTTATAATCTAGCAAAAATTGTGCATAACATCTGGTTGCAACAATAGAGGAATTATAGCACTTGTCAAAGTATTATGACATTTGACGACTACGTTTGAACTTTCAAACAATCTACATTGTATAGATAATATTTGCAAAGGGGCCCATTTGGTCATGGACCTAATAGGAATGAATTTTTGTTGAAGAGGGCCCAATAGTCTAATGATCTTGTTAAATTAACAATTGTTGTGGCAAATTACACGTCTGGATTTTCCTTCTCTTATCACATTTTACACCTTGAGGGGGAAGAGGTTTTTGGGTCTGCCAAGCAACCTGATGATTATCCTTTTAATGCAAAGAATGATTCTCATTGTCCTAATTGTCTAAATTTTTCTTGTCCATGAATAACAGTTCTTGCTATTCAATCCAATGTTGTCGATAATGTAAGCATGCAACAACCACCTTGTGGTTCTAATGCTTGTTCACCTTTGGTATCTTGAAGTGCCTAGAGTTGAAGGAAAATATTTGTGTTGATGGGAAGTGGCAGATTGAATGTTGCCCACCCAATTTTGTTATTCGAATTTTTGCACTCCATAAAACCTCAAGGCTTAAATGTAAAGCAAATATCAACCTTTACAAATTTCCAAGTGGAACTTTTGTTCCATGTTACTCAAGGTTTTGGGTATAATTTCATATTGGATCACTGGAACACCATATTCATTGGTTTTGTCTCGATGATTTGAGCTGTTGTGTTGGTGGAATAATTTGAAAATATGAAGTTGTTAGGCCTTCAATGCCAATTTTATGGCTCATCCAAGAAAATACTGACTTAATTCAAAAGGAGGTAATGACTCTAGAAGAAGTGGGGTTTTCTTTTGATTGTAGTTATGTTTGAAGTTTATTCGATTCCCAATTGTCTAATCCAAGCAGTTCACATGTGGCTTGTATGGATGTTCACAACATTGTGTGGATAGTCGATACAAGTTGTTGGTCCTCAACTTGTGGCAAGAAAATGAAACAACCTTTTATCTTCAAAATAACCCAACATCACACCAACAATTGGGAGGTTGGCCTCTTATTTACCCCATGCACTATTTTCCCCTTGTTGATGTTCCCTCACCTAAGTATGGATGAATTTACATTATTCTTTAAGATGACTAAAGATACAATGTGACTATTGGAAATTTCCTTAGATGTTCATGTGTTTACTTTATCAAAATGTTGGCAAGTTCTTTGGGTGCTCATGGGGTGTATGTGCATTGTAAACATGTCTATCACGTCTTGTAGACGATCATGTTATGTGGGCTCACAAAATAATTCATTCATCACTGCACATGGAATTGGGATGAAGTTCAATGTTTGTTGAAGTGTTCCAAAGTTTTTGAACTCTTGTGATAGTATATCAAAATCTCATTCATAAACCTTTATGTAGTTGGTTGGACTATATAAGAAATTTATATACTAGTTTTGGCCCATTCGTTATGTTCTCCACTTTGGAACTTTTCAATCATTGTAGAGTGATGTTTATGTATGTATAATACTTCAACCATTTCAACACATGTTTGTCAAATATTTAATATATTTTGAGAAGTTAATTTTCATCCAATATTTTTCAAGATGCAGTTCCCACCCATTTCAACATTTTAAAAATATTTCAATTATTGCCTAAAGAGGATTAGACATTTGGAGCATTGTTTGCATGAGGGATGATAAAATGCATCAGGTTAAATTAGTGAAAATGCTTTCAAACGTTCACACAATGTTGTTATTGATGTCTTTCTGGGCCAAACCCATGTTTAGAGTTAATAAGCCATTGTTCATCTAAAAACAAACCATGGTTGTGATGTGGCAAATATTCTACCACACAAAATATTCCATGACATGGCAAAGAATAAAATTATATATATATATATATTCCATGACATGGCATGGAATATGTTCTAAGATTCATGTCTTGTTCACTTGAACAAGCTCGCCTACTCATGCTTACCCATTAACATTGTTGCCCTATCAAGTGCCGCCTCCACCTGCAATATCTAAAGGGGCACATTTGCCAACAGTGGCACCTTCACTAGCTCATGTGTTAAAGCAGTGTATGCCAATAATGTATGGCCTTCCTGCATCTGCAGTTACTAGAAATGAAATTGCCACATGATTACAAAAATTAGAAGCTTGAGTTCACAAATGGGCAAAAAAAAAGCTTATGATTCTAAGGTTGATGAACAATTGTCTAGAAGATTGAAACTTCATGAGGTAGAAGTGATTCCTAAAGGGAGGGATAGATGGGGCTTGTGAGGGGGAAAATGCATGGGATGACATCTTAAGATGTATAACACCCCGTGAACTTGATGTTTATATTATACATGTCAAAGACCAAAACCCCAATGACATGGCAACACTTTGAGCTTGAATGGACACACTTTTTGAATATAAGAACAACCCCTTGTGCCAAAAGGGGTTTGAAGATGTTATCAAGCAATTTTTGAAGGGTGAAAGGTCTTGGCTCAAACATTTATTCATTCATAAAGCCCAACGGACTTGTCCCATGGGTATAAAGCAAGATTAATGGGACCAACTTTTGAAATACTGGACATATGAAAAAATAATCGTTAAAAATTCTCACATGTCAAATGCCTGAGGGAACCGAAAGAAGCTTTCAAAGTATGGGTGTGGTGGTAGAATTGGCACAAAATCCACCCCTAGTAAGTTGCACCCATTTTCCATAGAATTTTTTTTCATTTCCATCTATATATTGTGATGGAATGGCTAATGGGTGTGTGTGATGTAGAAAAAAAGGGCTAGGAATCCTTCTCTTATTGAAATTGCAGTGGTTGCACAACATGAATATGAAGAGACATTGGCAAAGATAGTTAGGATTTCCCTAAAGCCTTCAAACTCAATTGATGTATATATTGACATGTTCCATTTCCAATGAATTTAAGCATCTTGAAGATTTGCCACTAAAGTCATACATGTGTCATGGACTCATGACAAGATACATACCTGCAGTCTATGTAAGGTTTGAAGCATAAGCTTTTGTTAATTTTAGGAATGCATTTGTAGGTTTATATCCTAGTATTCTTTGTTTTTTGTTTGAAATTCAATGTATTATGAGTAGTGAGATTTTGTTTTCTTTAATGCAGGGTGGCAACATAACAACATTGTCTACACGAGCTGGACAAATTGAATCCAAGTTGCTTGATATTATTGGCATAGTTGTTGGAGACTTGTAATGAGAATGCCAAGTATATCAAATGCTTGAATACCACCATTCTTGAGTTTATGCAACAAGTGCGAATGATGGGAATGGTTACAAGAAGTTGAGAGATCAAAGGACAAACTTTGGTAGATGAGTTGTCTCATATAATGGAGCAAAAATTATTGCATTTTCAGAAATGTAAGAATTTAGCCTAAGATTTTGATATTGCTAGTGTTGCACTAGGAGCTAGTTCTATAAGTCAAATGAACATGGAGATGCATATTGATGGCAAAAACATGGGATTGGGAGATCAACAACCTAAACATTTTGGAGCCCTTGATTCCAAAAGTTTAGCTAATCAAGTGAATGTTTGGTCAATGTGATACTTTACATATGTTATGATTGCATTATTTCAAGCCTTAATGGTGCAATGATATTTACATTGGTTAAGTTACATTTAGGTGCTTGATGTAATCACCACTTTATCGAGTAATGAAGTATGTGCATAGAAGAACCTTAATTATGGTCATTTGAAGGTATTATATTGTCATGGCATTCCAAAAGTTTTAATTTGCTTGAACTTCATGTGATTATATTGCAAGTGACTAATTTGAGCCAAACATTGCCATGTCAAGGTAAATGTAAGTTACGATGGTTCACTTTTGTGACAAAATGGTATTTTTCCCTTGGGTACCCTTTATCCAAATGCTTGTGATGATTAAAATATCCTTAGATCCGTTAATTGGGACTTGGATCTAAATTAACAACTTCATTATGAAAAGAATTGTGTGGTTATTTATTAATAAATAATTTGTTTGTTGGTAGTAATGGACTTTTGAAATCAAAAAATATGGATTGGTTGTTTGATTGGAACATCACAAAATGGAAAAAAAAATATTGATTTACATTCCAAAGTTTTTATTGGGACTTAATATATAATGTAATACAAGGTGATAAATTCATACGAATAATCTTGTCTTTGAAAACTTTAACCATTTACTAATGAGGACTTTTGAATGGTTAAAATTTGACCATATTTTCATAAGTCCATATGAGTTACAATTTTTGTTTGTTTCTCAAAAAAATTGTCCCAAAAGCATATTTTTTGAAAGTTTAAAACGGGGCATTATTCTTTTGGACTTTATGGGTGTTTTTTCTTTTAGGACTTCCAAATCAAAAAATGACATTAGTTACATTAAATACTAGTTTTCATAACGATCTGGGAAGGTTTGTAGGTGATTGAATATGTATTATTAAAATATTAAAATACTAATGTTTTAAAAAGTGACAACCACGTCCATTTTAATCATTTAAAAAAATCTTGTATGGACTTATAAGGAGTGTATTTTCTTTCATTTTTGAGCCACTATATTGTGCATTCACCCATTAGGTATGGATGCATAATGCATATAGTAAACAATCCCATATTTATTCACAAATATTGAATTTTTTGCCATGTGGGTGATTACATCAAGTTTTGGACAATTTGGGAATTATTCAAGTTAATTCCACAATTAAACCAGAAAGCAAAGGTTGTTTGTTTATGATGAAATATATATTTTGTTGGTTGTGTGAGTAGGTGATTGAGGTGGTCACTACATAACCAAGAAAAGTTTGTGTGACCTTTCAGGCAACTCAAAGCCTAGCTTGACAAAAGGGTAATGATGTGATGATTCAAGTGGGTCAACATAAGTTCAAAGTGCCAAATTTGTTCAACTAGTGGCATTATGTTCCAATTATTTAAATTGACTAAACATATATTACATTATAGTTATTGGAGCAAGTTTTCAAAACTTTATATGTTTTGTTTACTTACAACACATGTGCATTAAGGTTTGTTAACCTTGTTTTTATTCATTTAGGCAAATGAAATTGAAGTTGCCATAGTATGCAAAAATCAAACCCCAAATAAAAGATCAACCATCAACACTTTGAATGCATTAAACCAAGTTTTTTTGGCCAACTTGAAACACCTTAAACCTTGCTTTACATTAAGCTTTATGTATAAGTTGTTTTTTGGTGTAGTTAAAAACAACAATATAAGTTGAATGTTTTTAGTCTACCCACAACCATTATCAAATGAATAGGGGTCAAAACAATGTTCCTTATTTAAATGTGGTACATGATCATGATATGTTTGGTTCTATGTGGGTGGTAGAACAAGAGGTAGAAGAAACCAACAAGGGTGAAAATCCTTTTAAGGTGTACCACACATGACAAAAAGGGCCTAGTCCTTATTGTAATCCTTTTTTACCCTATATTTTGATCCCCATAAAAAATAACGAGTCAAAAGTTGTCAAAATTTAGATGGACTATATTTTAGACCATTATAATTCTAGATTCCATCATAATCATCCATAAATGTGCTTTTACATGGTAAAAAAAGGACTAGGTAAAAAAAACAAAAAAGGTGATGTTGTGACAAGATTTTGGCACACCTTAAAAAAATTTGCACCCACAAGTGTAGAACCCCCTAAACTTAGGTTTCAAGGAGGTGTAGCAACAACATAGGAAATGTGTATGGAAACCTTAGTAATGCGCACTGTTAGTTCAATCTAAATATGAATTGCATTAGATTTTATGATTGTTAGAATAATCATACTTGTTATGTCTGACAACATACTTATAGTAGAATAATTTGTATTGCATGACCTTGTGATGTATTTGTGCAGTTCACCATAGGTGAGATGGTCTTTTTATATGTGTAAACCTGATGGAATGGGTACTCCTATTGCAAGTGCAATAGTTTTTGGAGTTCCAAGGGATTTATTTCATGGGGCAAAAATTGTAGATGGCTTGTATGAGGTGGAGGTGTATGGATTGATGCTCCCAGATGCACCTTTGCCTTTCCCAAATTATAAAGATCACCCATTGCAATTATTGCTAAAGCAAATTCAAGGCCAATTCACATTATGGGATAGTGCAATGATGCGAAAAGTTAGTTAGGTACTTATCCTTTTCAAGTATTGTAATATCGATGCCATGAACTTCATTGAACATGTGTGGAAATGCCTCATAATGTAAAGTTCTTGAAGTCTTCAAGTTTGTTCACATTTCCTTGTTCCATTATGCTTTAATTTGATGATGATGCTTTCTTTGCTCTAGCATTAGCATAGAAATGTAATTTTGCAACTTGCTTAGTGGGATGAACAACTTCTTATGCAACTTTCTTGTAACTATTGTAGTTGCATTAACACCATATTTAATTAACTTGCAACTAGTGTAGTTGAATGTGTAGTGGCACAAACAACTATGCATGCAACTACTGTAGTTGCACTCACAATTAACTATGCAACTACCATAATTATTCTTACAATTACATCATATGCTACAAGATGAATTTTGATCATGCCACATGGCAATATTTTATTGCACCAAAGTGAAATTTAAACTACATGTTTATAACAAATGATTGGTTGCCATGTCTTAATATTCTATTACATTAATTTCATATAGTCAAATGCAATATTACCATGTTGTGATATGTAATTCAAATTATGTGATCCTAATTTGATTTATCACCAATGATGATATGCCACATGTTCCTATTTTATTGCATCAAAAATTCATTTATTGCGTGGATTTTTCTTCCATGATGTTTGCATCCCTCGATGGGCAAGGATTGTGGGTGCAATGTAAACACTTGCATTACTTTTTGCAATATGCCATGTATTTTGGGATTAGAGAACCATCCATCCATTATCCATCCTAGAGTTGGAATGAGGTTCATAGATTATTAGCTCATGCCAAAGTCCTAGAGATAAAGTAGGTTGCAATGTCATTAGACAATTGTTACATAGGACTATTATAGGACTACAACATAAATAACTTATTCTTTAACATGATGTGTGTAATCCACTATTCACTAATTTTTCAAAATTATCCCATTTCATCATTATGTGGACTTCCTCTTACTATGTGAATTAACTTAGCTTACACAAGTTATTGTTTCACCCTCTTACATTGTAAAGTATTTTCTCGGAGTTTCACCTTTGACACCCTTTTGAAAATTATGTGAATCTAATAATTTTCATTCGTCATAATTATTTTGGAATTATTTTCATCCATACATTTCAACCAATCGAACTTTCAATCTAGATATTCTACTTCCATTTATCATCTAAAAACTTCATTGATGTTCAACTTTTATCCAAATATTTCATCCATTTTGTAATTTTCATGCATGTACATGTGGTTTTCATTTGGCATAACTATTTTGGAATTAATTTCATCCATAAAATTCAACTTGTTGGAACTTTCATCCAAATTATTCATCTATTTTCATTTATTCATCCACAAAGTTCATCGATGTTCAACTTTCATCCAATATTTTTTTATCAAATTTGTGACTTTCATCCATGTACATGTGGCAAAATATTTCCCACATTGCTCCTATGTGGCATGGGGATATTCTAGGAATAATATATCCTTGTCATTAAAGTATTCCAAATATATTCATTCATGTTCATAGGTTCACATTCACGCTCACATGCTCCCTTTGTAAAATCATTACCTTCTAAATTCTACAACTTACACTTCCCAACTCATAACACAACCACCATGTTAATAACACCACCTCTTAGTAGTGCACAAAAAATGTGACATTATCTTCACCTAGATTTAAGGCTCAACATTAAATCACAATAGGTTCAAGGTAGTGTAATTAAGTGGTTGGAAATTCAACACACTTGAGTTATGAGATAATGAATGGTGTTTGGTCACAATGATTTTTTGACTATGGTATTTAAATGTTATTGCAAGGAAGGAACAACTTAACTAACCCTCCACTTCACATTCACACAAGGAATTGAATTCACAAATCATAAACGATATCAAATCCATTACATTCAAAAGATCATTAATCTTGACCTCCACCTTAGATTGATTTGGAACTTACAATAGTTGGTTCCAAACTTGGTTTGAAATCTAACGGCACAATGGTAGAATCAAGCTTGGGACAAGTTGTCAAATTTCAACCCTTTTCAATATTTGTAGCACCAATTTATAACTTTTATTTGATGATTCTTAAAATCAACACATGCAATTCTACCCTACGAGTCTTCTATTAGACCAAATATGAACTCGACACAATGAAAAGAAAAGTGAAGATGACTTGTTGAAGTTCATAACACATTGTTAGGTTGTCATCATGTTGACCTTAGCTCACTCCAAGTGATTGAATTACCTTTACTAGGTAATGATAATAGTAACGAGGTAATATAATTCCTTTAATTGTTCAAATTGATGAGTTATAAAAATACTAGGTAATGATACTTTTATAACTCCTTTAATTGTTCAAATTGATATCAACAAAGCTTGTAAACTTTCTTAGCTCCTCAAATTGTTGTGTTTAAGTTTTTAAAGCAATCCCATTATTAAAACTTCCAATACCTTGCCCTATTGCTCAATCATACTTTTCTTTTTCCTTTAACCCATCCTCATATTCTCACAACTAGCTCTCTTCCCACATATTTTTTTTCTTCTCCTCCTAATTTTTTCTGTTAGTTTCATGTTTTCTTAGCTGCACATTTTTTTTTCCCACATCAAAAAACATCAAAATTTTAATGGAAACAAAAGAAAGAGCCCCAATTTTTTCCAACCCCTTCAAGGAGCTTTCCATCTCCAAAAGGTGAGCTTCTTACCCTTGTCCAATGAGAGTGCAACAACTCCTTTGTTTTTCCCTTCCCAATTAATGGCCCTCTGCCAATCCATGAACCAATGATAATTGGGGGGAATGGGTCATCCTCCAATCAAATCAAGATGAAACTTTCATATGCAATGGAAATGGTTGCTTATTTTTCCACATTTAGATCTTGGCTTCCCTCATCCTTTAATTTTGATCCTCACCCACATGGTTAGATGGGGGGTCATCACTTCTCATCACAAGGAGGTACTACTCCTTTTTTTATCTTAGGTGGGCCGCACTGTTTCCCTTTTACTTACCATGATTCACTTACTATCCTTCTTTTCAATGAACACACAATTTCACCACATAAGGTTTTGGTAAATCCATTACCACCTCCTTACAATTTCTTTCATTTTCCATCCATCCAATTATAACCCCAAAGTCCGATTTGTTAGATTTAAGGCTTAATGCTTTAAGATCTAGATAAATTGTTGCACTGCCATGAATTAATCACTAAGCATTTTCTAACCTAATTTCCTAAGTATTAAAACACTATTGTCTAATTTAAAACATCATAAATAGTGCAATGGCATGGTGTAACTTAGAATCGTGTGAAGCTCAAGTTGTTCAAGTCATCGAAGAACCTTCTGATTCTTTCTTTGGGGCTGAATTTAACACAAGTGCCTAGGCTTGAAGAAGAAGCAAGTGGACGCCGAGTGCACCCTCAAGTCAAATTTGAGCACATCATCCAACCTTGGCATCATTGGTTGGGAATTGACTTGCATTCCTTGTTGCTAGTTTTGGAAGTCAAACCAATTGTAGATGACGAACCCGAAATCACGTATGAAAGCATCTTTGAAGGTGATGAAGTTGCAATGTTAGTGTAGTTAATAGTTTTTTGGTGTTGGGCATTATCAATGGTTGCAAGGTCTAATTCTTTAAATCAAAGAAAAACTCAAAACATACCTTTTTGCTTGCACTATGCCACATTTTAGAATTATTACAATTAAAGTAATGAAGTTCAATGTTAATGGTTTAGAAATGGAACAATATTTTTTCTAGAACACCTTTGAAGCATGTAACAACTTTTATAACATCATTGTTGAAGACATTTAATGCTTACATCTACTTATTGCTCATTGTAACATAAAATTAACATCATTGCCTACTAGATATATAATAAAATTGGCATTATTGCCTTTTATATTACAAAGAGCTTTCCATTTGCATGGTTCAAAATGTATAATTTAGTTTTTGTCTCAAATGAATCCACTTAAATAATCCTCGCATAATGAATTGAAGTTCCACTTAATCTTGGTGAAAATAACTAAGGCAAATTTACTATTATCTCAATTAACTAAATACCCATTCCTTTAACTTAGATTATTTAACACCTATTTGTTGGACATTTACTAATTTATAATCATTCACTAATGAAATTAGCACTAAATTACAACATATATAACCTAATCACCAATTTTTAGGGCTTGCACTTGACTTAACAACTATCTAGTTTCCCATAATTACATTCCCTATTCTTGTGGTTTATGGTACATATACTCTGTGCTTTGGGTATATAAATACCTTCTTCACATGTTAGGATCAATTCTTTGTGTTGTTGCAAAATCTCCCTCTTCATTCTTGTCGTGGCAATGTGCAAATAGGATTGTAGTCCAAATTAGAAGATTATGGTCAAAAAATTGTTAGTAATAGGCATCTATAAACTATTGACCAATTTTTTTATTCTTTCTATTAACTATTGTTTTAGATTCTTCAACTATAAATACACATGCTCATTATTCTGCATTGTTTGATAACATTTATAGAAGGCTTGTTCTAATTCTACGAATTTGTAATTGGGATAATCTTTCATGTATTTGTTGCACAAGTTTGATGCATTAATTCTCAACGTAAAATTGAACAAATTAAATATTTCCTCGTCTACCATTTCATCGTTACCTTTGATAATGGCTTTGAATATATGAATATCCAAATCACAATCTTTTTATATTTAGGATAGCTTAATGGTCTTTTGAAAGGCCTATAAAAGGGTAATATTGGTTGCATGTATGTTACTATGGCACCTCCTAAAGGTTCTAAAGGATCACCTCCTAGATCTAGGGGTACTGATTTAATAATGAATATAGTAGGAAAAGGTATTCCTATGGTCAAGTGCACTGGTATTTCCATATCAAGTTTAGCTACTACAAATTTTCTTGCACCAAAAATAATAGGTATTGTTTTAAGACTATTAGAATGATTTCCTTTTTACATCATAATAGGTTTTGTATGACCCATATTGTACAAAAGACCATTCTTAGCTGGTACTACAAAAATTCCATCATTCTTCATAGGTTTCGAACATCTTACCTTAGTAATAGGCACAAATTTGGTCGAATATACAGCCATCACATGAACTCCTTACATCCTATCATTGGCTATTGCATGTGGTATCGTTTTAGTCATTATTCCATGAATGGTTATGTTACCAAGATGCTTAATGGTAGTATTTGATAGTTCTTTGTTTCCTAGTCTAGGCATAGACTTTGTATTTTTGGGAACTACAAGTCTTGCATTGCTCAACATAGGATGGGTTGAAATCATCTTCACTCTCTTCGGAGCATAATGGAACAATTTGGTGACTTGAGGTATTATGAGATCAAAAGGAGTCCTTAGTACATTAACTTTCTCTACAAAATTATTTGTATCTTTGTAGATCTATGGTGGTTTTGTTGGTATCGCGTTCTGTAGAATGGCCAACAATTTAAGTCCATCCTTTGGATTTTAGTCAATTTGCACTTGAGTATGAAAATGGTTGATCTTTGCATCATATACATGTTTTTCAAGGAAAGGACAATTCGTAAAAAGATGATTTTCCTTGCTTCATTAGTCTGCATCACATTAGCATTAAATGTTGACCTTGTTTTTGTATTGATCACCACTATTGAGGAGTGTGGTGTTAAGCTCTATTCTTTAACCTAGTTTGGTAAACTACTTTAGTTATAAAATCCTTTCTCTAGATCCTCAATTTATAGGACAATTTTTACATACTATGGTATTGCCTACTTTATTTCATCATTGTTTAGGTCTTCATCCCACTCTTAATGGAGTTGATTGTATTGAGGTGAAATATATTGCCAAGTAAAACCTTTGTTTGTGGGGTGAATGCACATTAAGGTGGACCAAAAATGGCACATTTGGTGTCCACATTTTAAAAAATAATAATTTTTAATGCGAATATTTGATGTTTTGGGAATACAAATTAGTCCATTTGAAAGTAGGGGGCAAAAAGAATAGCTAAACCTTAAAGTCACAAGTTTTCAAATTAACATTTGTTTCAATTTGATCAACTAGGTGAAAAGTTATAAGGAAAAAATCAGTTTTTTGAAATTTTATAATTGGCAAATGTTGTGTTGGGTAGTAATGTCACCGTTTACATAACAACATTGATTATTTTTTCCATTTCAATAAATTATGGACTTTTCAATTATTGGTAATCTTGCATAATTGTAATAAACTAACGTATTAAATTTGATTAAAAACCCTTATCTTGGCACTACAATAACCTCACAATTATATATTTAAAAAATAAATTAAAACATGTTTACTATGTCATAAAAGTCCATAACATTTTTTGATGGATTGTGACAAAAGATCTTATATCATTTGAAAGGTCCACCTTCTAATGAAATGATGGCATTTTATCATCAATTTTTTTTATTAAAAGTGTTGCAATTTAATTAAATGAGTCCCTTTTAAAATTTTCAATTAAAATTCAGCACATATTGTACCAAACTTAAAGGTACCCCAATAGAAACTACCCTCGTGTGGATTGTTTAGTTGCTACCACCTTATGGATCTTGATTCTAATCCTTCTTATACTTCTTGATGAACATGTAAAATTTCCTCAAATCTGTACAAATCACCATTTTTTGGGTTAATAGAAATTCATCTTTGTTATTTCATGTGCCTTTTGTTGTAGATCTATAGAGGTAACTTTAAATACATTGTCTTCCCATTCTTCTGGTTCAACTTCTGAAGGTTTTACCCTCATCAACAGCCTCACTTGGATATTGGATAGTCTCATTGCTCTCCTAATAAATGTTCCCCTAAGTTTCGTGATTATTATAGATAGCGTCTTGTACCCTACAAGCCACTCCTCTATCTTAGGTATTCTTGGCATAGTATATAGTACTAAGTTTAGCATGCCAAAATTGCATTACCTCATTCATAAACTATAATTATTCTTCTACTACATTCTCTTCTTCATATTAGTACATTACTACCTAATCTAATTGTTTCTACATACTTCATGTAACCATTTGATTTATGTTTGACTCCATTCTACCACTCTTATTGGAATTTTTTTTGGCCATAGATTTAAATCTTTACAATAGATGTTTGCTTAGATCTAATTCCTATAAAGTTTCCTCGCCAATTTTGAATCAATAAAAAAAA
>Ga0209208_10005715_pt1 | contig 17268 bp, 14 predicted proteins | sample S1TSphfallax_3_FD_187694 | JGI IMG/M metagenome (GOLD analysis project Ga0209208, IMG submission 187694) | Host-associated microbial communities from peat moss isolated from Minnesota, USA - S1T2_Fd - Sphagnum fallax MG (SPAdes) (version 2) | ecosystem: Host-associated > Plants > Peat moss >... | reverse complement strand
TAGTTTGTTCAATTGATGGAAGTGGCATGATAGAAAAAGCATTTGTGGCACAATTGTTTAGCTCATCTCCACATGAAAAACTTGCACTATGTGTTTTAATCAAAGAAATTGTTGAAGAAATGCCAACATTGCTCTCCATCATAAGATTATTATATTTAGGGCGATAAGAAGCTAAACAACATAAAGGAGAAAATACAACCTACAAGTGACCATCAATTAAGAACAATGTTGTAACTTGTGCACTTTGGCCTATGTGGCCCAATCCTAGCATTTGGCCTTTGGGGGGATTGGGGAGTGTCTAGATAAGCATTGTGTTACATGATAAGACAATTAGGGAAAGGTTGGTGTGTTGCATGAACTTGGATAAGGTAAGGTTAATTTTATCTTATCTTTTGAATTGGACAAAATTTAAACACAAGATGGTGAGGAAAAACACAAGATAATGGGGAAAAGGACAATTCCTTGGATATTGTTTTTATGTTAGGCTAGGGGGTAGGTCATGCTTTCTTCGTCAAACAAACTTTGACTAAAGCTTGGAGATTAGGGTAAATTTTGATGGTGTAGATTCATCGAGGAGGTTGGGGCATCATGGGCACAAATGCTAAACATAAGGAGATGGTGGTTACTTGTGAAAAGATGGTTATAAGCTAAATTATAAATAATATTTATGAATTAAGTTTTGAGGGCAATCATGAACAAGCAAGGGAATTTTAAGTTGGTAGTTGGATGTTTTATGAGCAAGGAGGCAAGCTTAAGGCAAGAATGGAAGAGGATGGGAGAAGAGGAGATTAGTTTGGTGGTTATTTAAGAAGAGTGAGTTGTTAGGGGAGTAGAGGAATTACAAAGGGGGGAAGGGCCAAGATGGCCCACTCTATCTTGTGATTTTTTGTTCTTTGTTTTATTCTTCATGCACTTAAGGTTGTTCGTGAAAGCTTAACAAGGCATAGGAAATTTGACCCTTTGAGATTTATGGTGTAGCTTGTTTCACTTAAAGGATGAAGTAGACCTTTGAGGGAGCGAGGATGCACTTGAAATCATAATACAAACAAGTAAGATATGAGCTTAAGAAATAGGGAAAGTTGAAAACCATGGTCGATGCAACCACATAAGAAACCCCTCCACCCAAACTCATCCCACTTATTCTTGGTGCATTCATAGTCAAAGGAACCATTGAAGAAGGGGGTGGACATTGCTTTAAATTGTAATTTTATATTTTTGAAAAATCACAAAGGAATAGTCCAATTTTTTTGAAATAGGTTCCATTACTTGCAAATTTTAATGCTCAAAATTTTGATGCAAATTGATGATTTTTAAAAATGATAAATTATTTTTCATGCAATTTTTTTCCTTATCAAATGTGCATCATTTTTTTCAAAATTGAAGAGGATCACAATATTGATGATTAAAAGAACAAAGGAGTTGAAATTGGTGGTATTCATTTTCATAACACATTTGAATGCCTTTGGTCCAAACATGCTTTTGGGTTTGACAATCATGAATTTTGAGGATGTGTTGTTAATAAAAGTTATACATTTTTATATGAAAAAAAACATGGATGCATAATATACATGATGTACAATAAAAGTGTAGTAGTAAAATGTTTAAATCTAATTAACATAGTTGTAAACTAAGTGTGAAAATTGCAAAATTTGGGAAACCAATATGTGAATGTCACATATCACATGCAATCCTTGGAAAAATGATTTTTACCTTGGTGTGTCTAACTCCTTTTATTGTGTTTGCACCTTCTTGGGGCTTAATTTTGGTGGTTGTTGGGGTTTAGTGTGGGCTTAAGGGGGGGTGCACCAAGCCCATGAATAAGATTGTTACTTTACCAATAGGAGGGACAACATGTGTCTTAGGGTGGAGGCCATCAATATGTTGAACTTCTTGCTAACCAATCTCCTGCAAAGACTATTTCTGGAACAAAAAATAGTCAAGGAACAAAAAATGACCTCCATAGTTGAAAATTATATGCACAAAATTTGATGGATTTACCTTTAGGTGTAAAACCCATTTCTACCAAATGGGTTTTCAATAGTTAAGGTATAGATAGAAAAGTAGACAAATTAAAGGCAAGTCCCGTAACTCAAGGCCATACATAAGTAGGTTGATTTTGAAGAGATCTCTACTCTTATCATGAAGTGGAGCACAATATGCACTCTTGTGGCCTTAGTAACAAAGTTGGATTGGAAGTTCTTACCCATGGATGCAAGGATTACTTTTCCCAACAATAATATGGAAAATATTTTTGTTTTCATCAACTTGAACATTTTGTCATGCATTAGGATATAAGCAGCAAATTTTCAAGTTTTGAAAGGCTATTGATAGTCTTAAATAGGTCTTTTGAGAGCCCAATACTAAAAAATTCACAAATTGTTAATATCAAAAGGAATGAATAAGATCTATGAATATTACAATCTATACTACCTCAAAAAATGTGAATGTCTTGTAATCCTTATGGTGTATATTGACAACTTAATCTCATGTAGGTAATGACACTCCCATAATTAACAAATGCAAGGAGACATTGAATTTTTGTTTCCAAATGTCACTCCTAGGACCTTTGTCTTTCTATGGTGGTGCATGGAATTCATCAAGTACAAGTGTGGAGTGTTTCTAACTCAACAAAGTTGTGCCATGAAATGTCTGGAGGAGGAGTTGTGGTTAAGTGATTGCAACCTTAAAAGTGCACCATTACTTGATGGCACCCACCTATAAACCAACATGTGTAAACCAATTGTTGATGCCACCCAATATTAATGCAAGGCAAGGAAACTAAATTACTTTGAACATGTCTTGATATTGCATTTATTGTAAGCCTCCTTAATTGTGGGCTCCATAGATCATCTCAATACAATATGTACTCTTTTGGCATGTCAAAACAAATTTTGATTATGGTGTTTGCTATAGAAAATAGGGGAAGTTGGACATTGATTGTCAATAAAATGTATACTAGGTGGGTGACTTGGGCCACATAAAATTTACCTATATACTATAGGTGGTGATCCAATTACTCAATCAAGCAAAAAATGACATGGACCAGATTTTTACTAAAAAAGTCATGTATTTTGTGCATGCACAAACACATAAAAGCACAATCATTTGGTGAAAGAGAAACTTAAGGATGGAACATTTTTAATTGGACATGTGCCATCTATGTTACGTCTTGCAAACATACTAACAAAACCCTTTGGTGGAATTGTTCATGAGAGACTAAGAGACATTATAGGGATCATTCCAATTTCTACTTCATTACTAGCAACATATGACTACCCAAAAAGATTCCAATAGGCTAATTCAATCTATGACAAGTTAATGAATAATAGTGAATGAAGGTTCTCTAATATTAGCCATTTTGAGAAGGAGATGGGTTTTGAAAAGAAGTGTGAAAATGAGAAAAGAAACTTATATGGCATATGTAGCTTAAATGGTATGTATAACTTTAATTGGTAGTCAAGAGTGAAGCGGTTTGTTGGATATTGGTTTACGCATCTAAACACCTAGACATGGCATGTAGTGTAAATATGTTACGTCCAACTATGACATGGCAAGAAGATAATGTCATTATTACTTGAAACAAGTTGTGCAAGAAGGCCATCACATACTAGTATATTTCTGATATTTCAATAAAATCAATAAGGTATCTTGTTGGACCAATGAATGTGTTCAATGGTTGTGTCTTTGTGTTTTTGTCTATATGCCTCCATTTCATCAATTTCCACAACCATGACAATAGAAGGTTGTTACAACCCATTTCACAAGATGAGCTGAATCATGATTGCAAAATTGTGGTAGTAGATGTTACAGATGTCCATGCCATTAATACCCACGACCATGACAACAAAAGGTTGTTGCAACCCATTCACAAGCGAAGATGAACCACAAGAGCAAAATTGCACTATAAACATTGCACACACATTCCACTTTTTGGTACCTAATTGCATCACAACTTCACATTCTTCATCTTGCCATAAAACTGTAGTTTAAAAAATTCCTGATTGTTCATTGGGTGTTGCTTGCTTTGTGACCTTTGTGGAAATAGTTTGTTTATTTAGTTGCCAAGTTTTGTTTGGGTGTTCATAAGGATCTCAAGATTACATGGGTCTGGGAGATTGTCACACTTTGAGTTCTAATACACAATAGGTAGGTAAACCCACCATAGAATTGCAGTTTAAATGAGTTCATTCCTTGGTCTGTGCATGAAGCACAGAGTGGACAACAACTTTACTTCCAAAGCAGAAGCAGACATGCACTAGATCTATCAGCAATGGATTGACTTTGTCCAGGTGAAGTTCAGTGTCTTGTGGTAGCTAACTCTCATGGATGCATGCACTAATCAGTTTGAACCCCTCCACCAACAGTTGAAGTTCACATAATTGAAAGCCACCTTCAGAATGCTTGTAGATGCTAGATACTACTCGAGCCTGAGATTTGAAAAACTATGTGATCTTATAGCTTACTCAGAATGAGGAAACTGTACATTTAGAAAAGCCACAATAAAAGCATGAATCAAGAATGGCCTGAAAATGATGGGGATCTGTACAGTTTGGAAGAGTGGTTTGCATAGAAACTATCAATCTCTATCCCCTGCAAAATTTCTCCCAATTTAGTCAGGTAGGCAGAATGCCCATCCACCAGCTCTGATACATCCACCTGCCAACAACAAAGCAGCATTGCTAGTCAGAATGAATCTACATCACAACTCAGGTAAGCATCTGTGCATGTTTTTGTTCCCAGGGCAATCTATCTACTTTTCTGAACAAACAAGAACCTCCTGGAACCAGTACACTTGATCCTGGTTGAAAGAACTAGATCTACATTCAACTGTGCAATTCAAAATGGGAAATAAGCTCAAGCACTGATTTCTATGGGTTTAGAGCACATACATTCTCTATCCCAGGAATATCCACCACTTGTAGGCCTGCCAGGCCTTGTGTAAGAAAACTGCAATCATTGAAACATGAAGCACAGCTCACTTTCAGAAGACAAGTCTCACTCAAAATGCACAAAAATCCAAAGGCAAAAAAATGACTTCCACAGGATACAAGCAAAAGACTGCTGGACAAGTAAAGGGGCTTACGTAGCTCGATAAACTACTCCCAATATCCAGTCATTTGAAGAAAATGCATTAACAAATCGACCTGCCACTACCTGTTGCACCAAATGTCAACAATAAAATGCAGTCAAAGCCACCCCTTTTCACAACGCGGTACTCATGTTCTCAACAACAATTCTACCTGGTCAACATAGGTACCTTGCGAGCCATTTCCCAGCGTCTTTTGTCCAGTGTAATTGGAGCTCCAAGAAGCACTACACGCTCTACAATGGCACCTGTCAAGTCCCCACAATTGTCAGCCAGATAGCTTAAGCCTTCAGGAAACATAATAACTATGATCATATGAGGAAATGGGTCCACCATGAAAAATAAAATAAAAACAATGAAAACAGAATAAATACCTGAATCTCCCTTCCTTGACAATTCCTCCAAGCATGAGAATATTACTCGAGCACCCAGAGAATAACCCATTAGTGTCACGGGTCTGCCACACAGAAGAATGACACACTCTCAGAACAAGGATTCAGCAGATACAAATTGCCATTTTTTCAGCACACATGTCTAGATCCCCAATTTCTTGCATAAAACCCAAAACAAAAGTGCCATTATAAGGGAAGTGGTCACTAGTACTCTTTCCTTAAAACTCAGAAGAACTTCATACCCATTTGGTTCAAAATTGCAAGAAAGAGGATAACCCAACACTGATTCATATATGAAGAAAGGTTTATGAAGAAATACCGGTTGCCTTGACCACCTTTGAGTAAAATCATGGCAAGTAGTTTACCAGCTTTATCAGATCTGTCAAACTCAAAAGCAAATGTCTTTCTGTCAGGATCTGGCAATGTCACATAATAAAACTGTTTTTGGATCAATGACTAAGCATATTCCTTCTGTTCAAACTCCCAATTCGGTAGCTTAACAAAGAGCTGACAGATAATCCAAAAAAAAAATCTTACAACACCCAAAACTTCTAGAACCAATGAAAGGTTATCTAGGATATATGCCATTGGAGGAAAGACACAGAGATGGGTGTGTGAGGAGGGGTAGGGCACATGAGCGAGAGAGAGAGAGAGAGAGAGATGGGGTTCAGTACCTGTCGACAGCAATAGCCCATTTGCTGTCTATGAAATCAGTGGCACTGAGCAAGGTTGCAGGCCATGCAATGGCAGTCATGAGCCCACCTAACACTGTAAGCATTGCTCCCCGCTTTATTAATTGTGAAGCAGCAGCTGCAGGAATCCAAACCAACAATAAATCTCAGCAAAAAGGCTTCCCAGTTTAAGCAATTTGGAAGAACAGGAAAGAAGTCATACTAAGTCAGACCCCATCTTCTGTACAGTTTCACCATTGTTATATCATACACCCAAGGGCGGTAGTAATTAACAGGAAAGAAAATCATACTAGAAGTAAGCCAGTCTTGTATTGCAGTGCTGACAGCAAGTATGTTCTCTGTCTCCCACCGCAGTGCATACCTGTATGCCACTAATGTACTTGGTTAGACACTGTTTTTATTAGATGCTTCTTGTCCAACTCAAAACCTCCAAGATCAGGCTTTTGCACTAGATATGGGCTTTGAGGGAAAGTTTTACAGTTTACAATTTTAGGGTTTAGAGTTTAAACCCTAAACCCTAGATACTTAGCAGGCTGGTTCAAGGTGTTTTGAGATACTTGAAAAAAATTGTGACACAAGAATTTCAGCTAGGCTGCTGAGACAAAGGTTGTTATGAAGGGTTTTTACTACAAGAAAGTAGGTACCTCTCCAAATCAGCATCAGGTGCTTCCCATGGCTTCTTAAAATCTTCAGGATCGAAAATCATGCCAGACACCACAATCTCCACAGCTAATCGCTGCACAAGCATTCAGAAAACTTAATCAAATCTAGGTTTTAGCCAAGAGCAAGAAGATGAGAAGAATTCAATGGATGTCAAATCGGTCTCAGAGAACTGGAAGACAACACAGAATGAGGAGGAGAGAGAGAGGGAAACACAGACCCCTTGTTGATGGTTTTCTCCAAGTACTTCAAACTGAAACTCATCAACACCACTAGTTCTTCGGGCCATTTTGATTCCTGTGAGGCCAGCTCCAGCCGCTGTTCAACAACAAAACATCATCATCAAAAAATACACTATGCAATGTGCTGGATGATCAAGAGCAGTAAATTCCAGCACAAGAATCCACATTCTTCAAAACTGGTCAAATGAATCTAGAGCTATGAGATTCATCTCCAATCATTTGTGCAACTGATATGCAATTGTGTGAACAGAACACATTGTCTAAGAGGATGCAGCACATAAAAAGAGTGCCAGAATGTTTTACCACCAAAGGATGCTGCAACAGCAACCGAACCCATTGCTGAACCAGCCACCGCGGCAGCTGCAGTTAGGCCACTGGCTCCTAGAACTGGCACTGCTGCTCCTAAAGCTGCCATACCTGCTGCTATTGCAGGTGCTGCCAGACCTGTCATCCCATTCCAGAAGAGTCACAAAAAAACCTGTCAGCAAGTAACACACTTGTGGCCCCAAACCCACAAAACCTCCAAGGAATACCACTCACCAGTTACCAAAACAGAGGTTGCACCCACCACAAAGGCTACAAGACTGAATAGTATTATGGCAACAGACAACAGAAATCCTGGCCACCCAATGAAACAGATGTCTCTAGCCTTGTCGACAATCATGAGAGCTCAATCGCCAATGAAAATGGGTGCAACCTATGGCCTGGTTGCAATCTCACAAAACATCTAGAGAGCCATTGAACACAAAAAGAACAAGAAAGGCAAAGTGGTGATCATGTGTCTACTACCCCCAGTGATTGCTAAAATGGCACCGCCTGTCAAAGCAGCTGCACCAATAAGGCCTCCTCTCCTCCACTGTGACCACCTGCTTTGTGCCACCTCCTCATCGTCCACATGCTTTTGCTCCCTTTCTTTTTGTGCAGCCATAGCCATGTATGCTACCATCAGCTCCATTGCTGCCTGAATCAAACAACGATGTTCCCACTTCTTCATAACTGAGCTGAAATCCCAACTCTTTTAGCCACTTCATCCTTTTTCATACCCACTCACTGAGTCCACTGTTTTTTTTAGTTTTGAATTTTTTAGAATTTCTGGCATCCTCCACCACTTTGATATATGTACTAGTTAGTGTCCCTTAAGCTTCCAACCAGAGTTTACAAGTGTATAGATGTGGTTTTACCATTTTAGACCAATCAACGTCAAGCCAGAGTGCAAGCAAGCGGAGTGCAGAACGTTGGCGAGCATCATAGCCAACCTTCATTGCTGTCTTCCCAGCCTTCTCAGCTGGACTGTCTGCCACACACCCTGCCAGGAGTGTGTAAAGCACAGCCACCTTCCGGGGGGTTGTCAGGGATTTGGCAGTTGCAGTAAAGCCCCAGCTCTCCTGTCTGTTACTTTGAAAGACTCTGCCAACCTGGTGTGTCTGTGAGTCATTTGTGTCTGGATATCCTGAGGATGTAAAAACCCATCATTCAGTTCAGAAACTTCTCCCAAACCTGAGAAGTATATATATACACTTCTAGAAAGTCTCTAGGTCCCCCGTCAAGAGGAAACAACAACCCAAGTTCATAATTCACTAGCTTGGTGTGCAGCTGCAAAGCTCAGCAGTTTGGGCTCATTGTATTGACTATGATTAACAGACATTTGTGTCTGAAGTGAGATCTGCAAAATAGGGTTTAGGGTTCAGAGTTTTAGACAATAGACAATAGTTCACACTGGCCATGTTCGTTACTATCCGATGGTAAGACAAAAAACAGGTTTGAAGAGTGTATATTGTTGTCACTCGTTTGTCCCCCTGGTAAGAGAAATGAACTTCACAAAGTGCAAAAAAAAATAAAAATAGACACAACAATGTATCAATCATCTATCTTTATGAGTGATTATGTGATATGCCTTGCTTGTCTTGAACGCTCTGAACCATGGCATTGACTGCATTTGCTAGGGACAGTTCAGCATCCATAGTTGATCTTGAAGAAGACTCGGCATCATCTTCTGACAAAATCCTCAGAAACTGCAGGCACAGAAATTTGAATTCTGTTGTTAAGTGCATGATATCAGAATATATTTTTGTTCTTCACATTCAATCTGGGCTTTCCAGAGACACATGTTATCACTCAGAAGCAACGAACCTAATTTAGAAAATATCTATAGCAATGATGTGTGTGACAGGCACACTGTCATAGGTCCAGATTAACTACTGCTAAGAGCAGCTCCAGCAGTGCTCAGTATGTGGCCCAGCAAAAGAAAATTGGATGAAGAAAAGTCAGACATGCCAGTCTGGCTCAGCAAAATAGTTTTGGCCCAGAATTTTTCCAAGGGATGCTAAGGCTGGTAAAAGGCACAGCAAAGCCTAGCACCCATTATTGATTGGCTAGATAGTTTGATTGGTTCAGGTGGGTTGCTATTAGTAATCTCCCACATGTTTGCAGTCCCAGTTTTAGTTTTATGGGTGGGGTTGGAAAAAAAGTAAACACCTAATCTTGGATGTGAGAAATATTTTTGCAGGGTCACGTACTGAGCACCAGTGGAGCTGCTCTAAGAAGCCCCACCACAACAATAGAAAGATGCCAGAGCTCAGCTACAAGAAAGCAAGGAATATGTGAAGAACAGAGGGATAGTGAATTACAGCTTCAATGTGGTGCATGGCATCAGGTGACAGAGATGTATATTCAAGCCCCACCCATGCCTTCTCATCAATACCCAAATATCTGCACCATCCAAGAACGCAATTTTAAGCATTTTCCGGCTCATCTTGTGACACAACATCAGTCAAGCAAACCAATAACATAGTCACTATTTGCTTCCATGATCCCAAATCCACATATCTGTATCAAATTCAGTTTCATGTTCTGTTTTATAAGGAGACATCAAATCAGGTGGAAAAAGACAGCATGGACAAGACATCTCTTGGATGGACACACAACTGGGTAGAATATTTCTGACCTAAAGATGTGGCGGAGAAGACCACTCTGTTCACAGCTCCATGGGAGAATGCCATCTCCAGCCAGAGACAACAAAGAAGAATGTCCATCTGCCGGGTCAAGAACAGGTGGGAAACCAAACCCAGGTAAAGAATGCTGATGAATTTGCGCCTGACTGAGGGCTAAGGCAAACAGCCCACCAGCAGCATACCGATGAACACTATCAAGCTCTGCCATTTGCCAGTTTCTTAAAACCTCTCGATTCTTGACTAGTTTGTTTCTCACAGTTGCACTTGCCTTGCCTGATCAAGGACAGAAAAATTTCTGAAGAAGATCTGACTAATCTCTGAATAGACGCCAGTAGCCAGCTGTATATCGTGCCTACTCAGAAGGTCTTCTCTCACCAACAGCATACGGATGTTGGATTTGGGTCTACCATAGACTCTGAATTTTCCATTATTCCACTGTGACCTGATTGCAGCTAGAATGTCTTTGTATGAGGATTGCCAATCGATTTTTCACCAGAGTACCCAAAAAAACCCTAGATCTTGCCTCCTCCTTTATGAGGTTTTCTCTGTTGTAGATTTGCTGTGTTTATAGTGATGCAAAGTTGTGGGACCCAGTGGATGATACTTCACAGTTCTCCACCTGGCTGAGGGAGGAGACCTTATGTAAATTCCTTCAGAAATTTCACAAGAATGTCTGGTGGAGCCAACATGAGTGACCAAGACCTGACAACACCATCACCCAACACCTGCACAAGTATGAAAGATTTTGGTGACCTGCAAGAGGATGGAGAACATGAATTGATACATGCATTAAACCCTAAAATTGCACACCCATTTAGCAAACTTACAGAATAAGAGAGCTTCCATTAAAACCTTAAAAAAAACTGCACACATTTAGCAAACTAACAAATGAGAACTTCAATTTGTGCAGATTGTGCAACACCTTGATGATTGCAGCCTACTAAAGATGGATGGATCAGGCATTGATTACTACCCTATTTGATCCATTTGTTTAAAGCACAGTACCAGCAACAACCAACAGAATTGAGCGTAGCAGAAATGGACTTCAGAAATTGACTAAATCCAGACACTCCAGACCAGGGAATTGGAAGCTTAGACTTACCAAGAATCTCAAACATCACATCATGTGGAAAATTTACAGACCTCAAAACCTAAATTGTAAATTTGCAGATAAAAAGATGGAGGAAGATGAGCAAACCTCAAAAAAATTGTTTCTTTCCCTTTCACCAACAACACTTCTCCACTTTCTTTCTTCCAAATTTCTCTCTTGTGCTGAATAAATGCCCTAAAACAAAATTGCAAAGAAGTAAACCACAAACAAAGGGAAAAAAAAGCCACCCAAGAGAAAAAAGAAACAAAAAACCCCCATTCACCAAACAAAAACCCAACAACTCAGATCAACAAACAAAACAATCAGCAGCAGCAGCAGCAGCTGATAGGTGAGGTAGCCCAGAAAACAAAAACACGTGCAAAGACATTACAAAACAAAATTAGGTCAAATTCAAATCTTCAAACAAAGAGCTTTTGTGCTTATTACAAATTGCATAGCAACTTAAGAAAGCAGATCTATGCTAAATTCCTAGCAATGAGTTGCAAATGTACCTACCATATAAGATTTACACTTCCTTTTCTTGACTCTTAATTGATCAATCCTGAGATACTTCATTTGCAAAGAGAAACCCATCCAAGAAGCATGAAATGGAAAAAGGAAAAAACACAAAAAAACATCTTATTACTTACTTAACCTTTGCTGATTGAAGCCAATTGTGACTACTTATGAGCCCTGATAGCATAGCCCAGTCAGGGTTATGATGTCTCTACCCACCCACCAAGCCAGCTACCTATCCACTCACTATCTACCTTCCTACCCACCTACCCAATACCTTGTACCGCTTCCTTTAAGTTGTTTCTGTGATGACTTCCTCTTAGGAACAAGAGGTTCACAACCTTGACTTTTATAATGTAGGAAGATTGCTTCCTTTCAGAGGTGTGGTCATTTTTCAATTGTTTTTTAAATGATTCTCACGAGAAAACATGTCGAGGAGACGTGGGTGGGGAGTTTTGCTACAGCCACTTGGCAAAAACCTAAGTGCACAACTGGCATATCACTTAATGGCTATACCCATTTGTGTGAAGTTCAAACCAGCAACAATTGTAATAGGAAATGTTGTATGCAAGTTCGGAGAAAATGAACTTTACTTGAAATGTGAGCCTTTTTCAATATGTGAGACCAAATGTAAAACCATGATATATTGTTCCAACAAAGTCTTTCCCTTACGAAGATAGCCAACAAAGCTTGACTTTTAGTAGGGTCTCTTTACCTCGTAAGGTTCTTCCTTCCATTTTCATGAGTGATCACTTTTTTAATGCACTACAACAACAAAACATGAAGGAATTCTCTAGTTCCATTTCATGTAAAGAACTACCTTCACTTTATTGGTGTATTTAGATGGTACATCTTAAAGGAGAATTTGACCTCCAAGACATACTAGGGTTTTCCATTTCAAGAAGGGGTGTTACACCATAAGCAAATATCTTTTGAATTTTGTGAGGTATCTCCTTCCTTTTTTTTGCAATACTCTTTCAGGTTTTAACCTTGTAGATGATCCACCTTGTGATTTTCTCAATAATCTAATTCATTGCAAAATCTCAACAATTCTTTACATTCAATAATGCAATCCAACCTCAAGCCCTATCTTAAACTAAATTGGCATTCCAATGAAAATGGTGGGATGGTATTTCACATGATCACAACAACACATGTGTGTTGTCCCATTGCATTTTATGCACATCCAGTTACACATGACACACATCTCACTACACAACCAATCAATCAAATATTGATTTCATTTCTAATATGTTTGTGTTAAATTTGGGTCAAATAAAATTCAGCTTGACCTTTAAGTATGCAAATGATATGTTTTATTTGTTGTTCACTACTAATTGCCACAAATGAATAAACATGTGGAAATTTACATTAGTTTAATTATCAAATATTTATATAACCAAAAAATTATTCAAAGTTTTTTTTTAAAACCCTTGAATTCACATTAAATTCAAACACTTTCAAAAGATTGTGTGTCAATTCAAAAAATGAAATTGTAAAGATTAAAATCAAATTGACAAATGAAAGCCAAGAAGGCTTTTCAAAGTCAACTATGTTTCATGAATCAAATGTTATGTTTGAATATTGATAACTGAAATATGCATTCATGTATATATGGGCATACATATGGTATTTCATATATTGTTATGTGGGAAAATGATCTATATAAAAATGCATTATTGTTAAAAATACATTGATCCACATATTTTTAATTTTGAATCTATTTTTTGAACATTAATAACACAATATGAATGCAATTTTAAACTTTTTTACCATAAATTATTAATTTCAATGATGTTGATAATGAAAATTGACTTAAGTGAAACAACTATAAGGTTCATTATTGGTCGTCATTATGACAATTATGGACATCATCCATTTACCATTTTCACAAGAAAAATGGTAATGCAAGGAGGATGCAGCAAGCTTGTGGCCCGTGTTTATCTTGTACAACATAATTTAAGCTTGTGATTTGTGAGGGAGAGAAAGTTTGTTCGAGATTGTACAATATGTAAATGGGTGTCTATGTACCAATTCAAAAAGATAAAAAAACTTAAAAGATTAAAAGTACAAAATGTAAACATTATCTTTTTAATAGGATGTCAATGGTTGCATGTATTTTTTCTTGCTACAAAGTTCTAATAAATGGATGTTAACATGGTAATAGTAGTAAAGGCAAAACTAATATATATTTTTTAATATGGTCTAAGTCGAGTTTGCATTAAACCCTTGTGATGGCAGGTCCATGCATGGGAAAGTAAATAAAAAAGTACATCTACCCAAATTCAAATTTTAAATATGATAGTTTTTCAACATAAACATAAGAAAATCAATTCAATTTTTTAAAAATTCTCATTATTGAAGCCTCCATGCTTCCATTGAGTTTTGATGGAGTTGAATACAAAATTTGAAAAACTTGAATACAATAAAAGTAAAGAACAAGTAGGAATGAAACTAACAATTTATTGGTGGATTTTTTTTATAAATTTGGATAAAACCTAGGTATTTTCTATAAATTTCCAAATTTTCATAAATTGTTACTTTTATTATTGAAGCGGATCTTTAAAAATGAAACAATTATTTGGCACCTAAATGTTGAACCCAATAAATAAAAAAATTACATTTTTGTTGAAAGCCCATTGAATGAGAAAATGATGGGTTTTGATAAGGTATTTTGGTTTGTCTTTTAAGTGTGCAAGGGATTCATATGTAACATTTGGACTTTTATGGTATGTTTGTACTATTACTTTATCTAATTTTGATTCATGTGCTATGACAAATTTAATTATTTTGAATCTCTTAAATTTTATTTCACCTAATTTTAACAACCTTGGTCAATAATTTAAAGAATTATTAGCTTATAGTTTTTCAATTATTTTATAAAAAAGATGTCCTACAAGTATGGTATTGTTTCCTTTCACATTTGATCAAATATTTTTTATTGATTGTGTCCACATGTAAGAGATTTCAAATCAATTGAAGGTTTTTAAATAAAATTTTGACCTAAATTTTGGAGTCAAATGTTTAGGTGATAGTTGGAGACCTAGTTGTAGTTGTACATCTTGATGCTCATGTTTTCATCACATTAATTTTATAACCATAAGCAATTTTAGGGACCATTTTGATGATGTAAAACATTGTCATTTTTTTCTCTTTGTATTTTCAATATCTTTTTTTGGGCAAATAATTTTTTAATTGACAACCTATCAAAGTAACTTATGAGGGGCAAAAGGTACCTACCAGCCTGGCACATGAACTTTCACAAGTTAGAAACTATCGGCCAAGCTATTTTTTATTTTTATTTTTTGGATTTTCATTCTTATTTAATTAATAATAATAATTTTAACTTTCTGTAACTATATTAATCAATTACATTTGTTATTTTTGTAGTCCATTTTAAGTAATTTAATTAATTCATTTTTCCATTATTTCTTTTCAATTGTATTTTCTTTTTTTTACAATTACTTTTACAATGTTTCATTTTATGTTTCAGGGTATGAAAATATTTTTCAAAGGAAACAAAAATTCAAGGCAGAAAAAATAGAAAAAAAATCATTTTATTTGTAAAAGTGGCAAAAATACAAATTCAATATCACAAGGTCAAAAATATTGAATTTGTAGTCGTTATGTTAAAATCAAATGTAGAATGGATTCATAAAAGGAAAGGCTATGGATTAGCTCTCTCAATGTTCACGTGTCTCGGAACCATTCACCCAATCCCTTTTCATGAGCAAACACCAAGGCAACCCCAACTCCCAACAACCTAACACAAGACCCTGGGCATCCTCATGGATCCAAGACATTAACCTAACTTTTACATCTTTTTCACAATTCCCCCTTAATATTTATTATGCAGGTGTTACAAACAAGAATCAAACTTATCAAATGAAGTCTTTCAAAAGAAAAAAAACATCTAAAATGAACCAAAATCAGACTTTATTTCCTAAATTTGGTACTCCTAAGTTGGGGATAGGCTTAGAATCAACTACATACGTAATGTTAATAGGGCAATTCTACAAATGACTAAAGACATGGTTGGAGGTAGTGTTAACATTGATTGTCTAAAGAAGGCAATGTGAAAAAATGGTATCCAATTAATCGTTATACTTGGGTAGGTCTTTCTCAAACCTAGTGTTTCAAAATGAATCTTTTGAATCCATCGCATATTTAGATATGCCAACTCTGCCAATGCCAAAATCTATAACTTGCACCACATTTTTCCCTTGATCCATAGAAATAACACCAAATGCACTAAGAACTTGATTGACAATCTTTTCTTAATTTGTAAAACCAACAATAACAATGCAACTAAAAGATGGAACATTAGGTAGGATGTTAGAAAGAGGTCCTCCAAATGCAACAACAATGGAATAATCATGAACCCAAAGTATAGGATAACTTCCAACCACACCATTAGACACAACATTGGTAACACCAATAGACACATCATGAGTACCACCAACAAACACAACACTAATAACACCAATAGTATCAAAATGTGTTTCTTCAACAAAATCACTATAAACTTGCAAAATCAAAAAAATTATAAACAAACCAAACATAAAGAAAACCAAAAACAGAAAACAAGTCACTTACCACTTCCACCTACCTCAACATTATCATACACAACCTTCTCCTTGTTCATAGCCTCCTCAAAAGGTAGTAACCAACCAAATTTGAACCCACCAAAAATTATCCATTGCGTCGCTCTATTGTGTAAATGTTTGTCAATTTGGATATACCTACAACAAGCTGCCACTTTAGAAAAACATTTTAAAAATAGAAGTAAATAAAGGTTCTAAAATCTACTTGCCATATGAAATAAGGTCCATGTGGCCTATCACCTCCATACCATACTCACGAGGTGTCATGCCCGTATGCACGGCCTCATACATGATGGCTGATTACAGGCATGCCCGTCATATCTTTTAGGGTTAATGTACGTTCTTAAGTGACTGTACGCTATTAAGTGTTTACGGTTTCAGCTTTTTGGTGGTTGTATAAAAGGGCCAAGCCCTTCCCTTCTCCTTTAGTTTTTTTTAAATTCTTTTGTATGAGAGTTGCTTCCATAGTCTACTTGGATTTTCTAGATGCTCACGGTGGTTACTACACGGCCACCGTCTACATACATCTTCATTCCTTCTTTGTAATTCAATTCAATTCTAGAAAAATTCCACTTTCTGTGCTTCATGTTGAAAGCCACAGATTTCTTTTACTTGTAAGTTCTTGAGTTATTGTTGTTGTTACTACTATTGCTACTATTGCCAGTACTGTTGCTGGAGGGTGTGTGTTGGTGCTGCTAAAGGGAGTTGGCGTTGTTACAAGAAGGAGCTGGTGTTATGTTAACCTATAGAGCCGGGAAACATGTTTCGAATCTTGTTCCTTTTTTTCTCCTGAAGCTGTCAAGTAGAAAAATAAATAAAAATCCAGTCGTAACACTGCAACGTGCAGCAACAGCAGTGTCGCAACACCAACAGTGCCGTAGCACCAACAGTGCTGCAGCACCAGCGTCACAGTGCGCTGCAACAGTAATGTTGCAATAGCTACGCTGTAGCGCGCTCCAACAACAACGTTGCAGCATCAACGCCGTAGCGCGCTCCAACAGCAACGTTGCATCATTAGCGCCGCACTAGCAGCAA